>Ga0207690_10000017_pt1 | contig 243513 bp, 246 predicted proteins | sample KBSC23metaG_FD_184315 | JGI IMG/M metagenome (GOLD analysis project Ga0207690, IMG submission 184315) | Corn rhizosphere microbial communities from Kellogg Biological Station, Michigan, USA - KBS C2-3 metaG (SPAdes) (version 2) | ecosystem: Host-associated > Plants > Roots > Rhizosphere >...
GGCGAGCGTGAGACGGGCGGCCGCGCCCGCCCGTCTCACGCTCGCCTACCCGGGGGTGTGGCTGCGCGACGACGTCTACGCGCTGCACGGGCACTACCTCGACCGCCACATCACGGTGCCGACGCTCGAGCGCCTGAGCGCCGGCGCGATGGGCAGGATCGTCGGGCCCGTGCCGCCGGACGGCGCGCGGCCGGACGACTACGAGCGCGCGCTCGCGCCGATCTACGCGTGGTCGACGGCGCTCGCCCAGCATGCCGACGACGACTCGACCGGCACCCACAACGTCTCGGTGCGGGCGTACCGGATGCTGTCCGGCAACGGCCATCGCCCGCTGCGGCGCCGCGCGCTGGTGGCGCTGTTCCCGCTCACGATCGCGGCGGTCAACCGCGCCGGCCTCGGGCCGGTGCGCGCCGACATCTCCGGGGCGGAGCTGGCGCGCGCGGGCGTCAGGGCGATGGGGGAGGCGGTGCAGCGGCTCGGGATCGAGGCCGCGCACGTGCTGTTCGGCCACACGCACCGCGTCGGCCCGCGCCCGGTCGACGCGCCCGCCGACTGGACGACGCCGCACGGCGCGCGGCTGCACAACAGCGGCTGCTGGGTCTACGAGCGCCAGTTTCTCTCGGCGGCCCCGTACGAGAGCCCGTACTGGCCGGGAACGGCGATCCGCATCGACGCGGACGGGCCGCCGCGGCATCTCCACGTCCTCGACGGTTTCACCACTGCCGACCTGAATCGGCGCATCGGTTGATGCGAAGCGCGGGCCGCGCCCCGGGCGCGGCCCTTGGCGCGCCTATATTAGTGTCAGCGTTATGCGAGTCGTGGTGTTCGGGATCGTGAAGTTTTCCGTTCCGCCCCTCACTTCCAGATACAGCGGGCATTGACCCCCGCCTAGATTGGTGTCGAGCACGAGGCCGGCGGTTTCATCCGGTCTGATTTCGATCAGTCTTCCAGTCGCGGATCGAGTAATCCTGACCTTGAGCGGGTTGGTCGCCGTCGATCTGTATAGGCAGAAATTAAAGGCATTGAATATTTCACGACCGATCTTTAGGATCGCGAAGCCGATGATGTCGGCTTGTATCCCCGTTATGTTCGGTAGCGTGCCGGTGAAACCGGCATAGCGGACGTGCCAAGGCAGCGTTCCGATTAGAACGGCAAGCCTGCATCCCGCTTCTTCTTCGAATTCTTCGTTCACGAACGCTACCGTGACGTTGCCGATTAGGGATCCTTGAGTCTTCGCCAGGGTTCTCGTGTGAAATTCACCGTCCATCCTCAATATACACTGCACTCCGTTGAAGTTCACGACTTCCCAAAACGCCTTGAACGTCGTCTCGCTGACGGACAGGTTCCTCGCCGGAGCGGTGCCGACGGTGACGGCGAGGACGGTCGCAACGGCAACCGCCGTCGCCACGAGCTTGGCATGAGTGCGCATCTGCGCTCCCCCTTTTTGTTGTCGCGGTGGCTGCGTCGCGACGCTCTGTCGAGCATACCGGACCAGAAAAGAGGTGAAAAGCGGGGGAGCGCTTCAGCGCTCGGCGGCGACGCCCGGCGTGAAGCACACGGCGTGGCACTCCACGCCATCGCCGACCTGCAGCTCCAGCACGCCGGCGGCGTGGCGCTCGTGCTCGATCAGCGGGTAGGCGCCCGGATGCTCGACGGCGATCTCGACGCCGTTGGCGCTGACCGTCCCCTCGCCTGACAGCACGGCCCACACGCCACCGGCCTCGTATGGCCCGCTGTACGCACCCGGCTGATCCTCCGTCTGCGCCTCGAGCAGCGCGCCCGGCGCATCCTCGGCGCGCACCGGCGCAAGCGGCTCGCGCTCGACCCCGAGCAGCCCCTGGATCGCGCGCTCGGCCTGCTCGTAGCCGCCCTCGCCGAGGTGGAAGTCGGCGAGCCGCTGCTCGGCGTCCCACAGGTAGCGGCTCGGCCAGCCCTGGATGCCGTACATGTCCCAGCTCTCCAGCTCGCTGTCGATCAGCACCGGGTACTCGATCCCGAGCCGCGCGACCGCCGCGCGCACCGCGTCCGCGTCGCGCGAGATCTCGAAGCCGCCGCTGTGGATCCCCACCACGCGCAGGCCCGCCTCCGCATAGCGCTCGTGCCACGCCTTCAGGTACGGCAGCGTGCGCAGCGAGTTGACGCGGCAGAAGTCCCAGAACTCCACCAGGACGGGACGGCCGCGCTGCTGGTCCATGCGCAGCGTCGCGACGTTGACCCACTCGGCCTCGCGCGGGAACGGCGGCGCGAGCACGTCGAAGTCGGCGGGGGGACGCATCGCGCGAGCAAGGGTAGCCTTCGCTCCATGCTCGTGCTCGCCCACTTCGGCCACTGGTACGTGTCGATGATCTACGCCGCGCCCGCGCTGGTGCTGGGCGGGGGGCTGGGGCTCAGCGCCTGGCGGGAGCGCCGCCGCGCGCGACGAGCGCCCGCAGATCCGCCGCGAGCGCCTCGGGCGTGAGCTGGTCGGTCAGGTAGCCGACGCGCTGCCGCCCGGCGCGGTCGACGATCACCGTCGAGGCGGTGTGCTCGAAGCCGTTCCCTTGCGGCTGGATCCCGTACGCACGCCACACCGGCGCCAGCTGCGCGCGGGTGCCGACGAGGTAGCGCATGCGGCCGATCAGGTGCTGGCGCACGAGAAACTGCTTGACGTGCAGGGATGTGTCGCCCTTCGGGTCGACGCTGATCGCGAGCACCGGGACGTCGCGGCCGAGCTGGTCGAGCCCCCCACGGATCTGCTGCGCGGTGAGCGGGCAGGTGTCTCTGCAGGTCGAGTAGAGGAACGTCACGACGACGGTTCTGCCGCGGTACGCGCGCATCGTGGCGGTCGCGCCGTCCTGATCGCGCAGGCGGAAGTCGGCCGCACGCGCACCGGGCGGCCGCAGCGCGCCGCGGAAGCCGGTGGGGCCGCCGCCGGTGTCCGCAGCGCCGTCGCCGCCTCCGAGCAGGACGACGCCGGCGAGCGCGGCGAGCAGGCAGACGAGAGCGACGACGAGCGTCAGGCGCAGGCGGGCGGGCACCCGGCGAAGGGTAGGCCGCGTGCGCGGCGTGCGCTGTTAGGCCTCGACGAGCCCGCGCCGAATCGCGTAGCGCACGAGCTCGACGCGGTCGCGCATGCCGAGCTTGCGCAGCACGTTCGCGCGATGCGACTCGACCGTCTTCTCGGAGACGTGCAGCGTCGCTGCGATCTGCGTGTTCGTGTGCGCCTCGGCGATCAGCTTGACGACCTGCTGCTCGCGCGCGGTCAGCGGCTCGTCGGGCCCGCGCGCGCCCTCCTCCATCCAGCGGCGGATCAGCGTGCGCTCGGCGGCATTGGTGAGGAACGGCTCGCCGCGCGCGATCGCGTGCAGCGCGGCGACGAGCGCCTGGTCGGCCTCGCGCTTGAGCACATAGCCGGCGGCGCCCGCCTTGAGCGCCTCGAACAGGTACCGCTCGTCGTCGTGCATCGAGACGATCAGCACGTGCGTCCTCGGCAGGTGGGCGCGGATCTCGCGCGTCGCCTGCAGGCCGGTCATGCGCGGCATGCCGACGTCGAGCACGCACAGGTCGGGGCGCATCGCGAGCGCGAGCTCGAACGCCTGGACGCCGTCGCTCGCCTCCGCGACGACCTCGATGTCGGGCTGGCGCTCGAGCAGCAGGCGCAGGCCGCTGCGGACGATCCCGTGGTCGTCGGCGATCAGCGTGCGCATCGTGGCTGGGGGCGCGATCGTTCCGATGGGGATCAGATCGTCAGCTCGACGCGCGTGCCGACGCCCTCCTCGGACCAGATGGACAGATGTCCACCGGCGAGCAGCGCGCGCTCGCGCATGCCCTCCACTCCGAGCCGATCGCTTCTGCGTCGCGTGAAGCCGCTGCCGTCGTCGGAGATGCGCAGCACGGTTCTGCCGACGAACGACAGCTCGACTCTCACGCGCTGCGCGGACGCGTGCTGGGCGATGTTCGAGAGGCCCTCTTGGGTGACGCGGTAGATCGCGAGCTGCTGCTCGGGCGAGAGGCGCGAGGGCGAGCCTTGCGGATGGAAGGTCGCGCGGATGCCGGTCTGCTCGGTGAAGTCGCGCACCTGCGTGTGCAGCGCCGGCATCAGCCCGTGGTCGTCGAGCACGGCGGGGCGCAGTCGGCGCGCGAGCCGCAGCAGCTCCTCCATCGCCTGGCCGGCGAGCCGCTTCGTGTCGCGCAGCTCCTCCTGCAGCTCGGCGGGCGCCTCCTGGATCGTCGCCTCCAGCCGCAGCAGGATCGCCGTGAGCGCCTGGTTGACCTCGTCGTGCAGGTCCTGCGCGAGGCGCTGGCGCTCCTGCTCCTGCGCGCGGATCGCGGCCGCGCCGGCGGCGCGGCGCTCCGCCGCCATGCGCGTGCGCAGCTGCTCGACGGAGGTGTACTCGCGCGCAAGCTCCGCGATCTCGCGGCGCAGCAGCAGGCGTGCAAGGGGCGAAGGGTTGCGCATCGTTCGACGAATCCGGTCCCGTGACACCATCGGCGCACAGCGGGTACAAGCGCATCGGGTCCACGCCCCATATCGGCGCGGGGACGGCGATTCGCGAGCCTGCGCAGCGGCGCGCGGACACGCTATCCTTTCTGAAGTCAGCAAAAGCCGACCCCCTTTGAGGAGTTTTCTCGCATGAGCCCGTCCGGCGCGGAGCTGCTCCGCCAAGTCAAGAGCCAGATCGAAGAGGTCGACCCCGCCGTCGTCGCCGAGCACCTCGGCAACGGCATGGTCCTCGTCGACGTGCGCGAGACGGACGAGTTCGGCGTCGCGCACATCCCCGGCGCCAAGCACGTGCCGAAGTCCTACCTGGAGACGCGCATCGAGGCGGCCGCGCCCGACAAGGACGCCTGGGTCGTCCTCTACTGCGCCTCCGGGAACCGCTCCGCCTGGGGTGCGCGCACGCTGACGCAGGACCTCGGCTACACGAGAGTCGCCTCGATGACGGGCGGCATCGCGCTGTGGAAGGACCGCGGCTACGAGGTCGCGACGCCGAGAGCGCTCACGGCCGAGCAGCGCGACCGCTACTCGCGCCACCTGCTGATGGACGAGGTCGGCGTCGAGGGCCAGCTGAAGCTGCTCGACGCGAGAGTGCTGCTGCTGGGCGCCGGCGGGCTCGGCGCACCGACCGCCCTCTACCTCGCGGCGGCCGGCGTCGGCACGCTCGGGATCGTCGACAACGACGTCGTCGACCTCTCCAACCTCCAGCGCCAGGTGATCCATACGCAGGACCGCGTCGGCGTCCCGAAGGTCGACTCGGCCGAGGAGACGATCGCGCACCTGAACTCGGACGTGAGAGTCGTCAAGTACCCGGTTCGCATCGACGCCTCGAACATCATGGAGATCATCGAGGGCTACGACGTGATCGTCGACGGACTCGACAACTTCCCGACGCGCTACCTGCTCAACGACGCCTCCGTGCGACTGAGAATCCCGGTCGTCTCCGCCTCGATCCTCGGCTTCGACGGCCAGCTGTCGGTCTTCGCGCCCTACGAGGGCCCCTGCTACCGCTGCCTCTACCCGACGCCGCCGCCGGCCGAGCTGGCGCCCTCCTGCGGCGCCAACGGCGTGCTCGGCGTGCTGCCGGGGACGATGGGCCTCTTGCAGGCGACCGAGGTCGTGAAGCTGATCCTCGGCGAGGGCGAGCCGCTGATCGGGCGCCTGCTGCTGTACGAGGCGCTCGGCGCGACCTTCACCGAGCTGAAGGTGCGGCGCGATCCCGACTGCCCGATCTGCTCGCGGCCGCCGGATGCGATCTCCGACGAGGAGATGGGCGTCTTCCCCGACTACGAGGCGTTCTGCGCCGCCGCCGGATAGGGTCCCGCGACATGGCTACCGTGAAGATTCCGCCCGTCCTGCGCGCGTCCGTCGGCGGGGAGAAGGAAGTGTCCGCCGACGGCTCGTCGGTCGGCGAGGTGCTGAACGCGCTCGCGTCGGCGCACCCCCAGACGCAGTCGCAGCTGTTCTCCGCTGAGGGCGAGCTCAATCGCTACGTCAACGTCTACCTCAACGACGAGGACGTGCGCGTGCTCGACGGCCTGCAGACGTCGGTCGGCGAGGGCGACACGCTCGTGATCCTTCCGGCGATGGCAGGCGGAGCCTAGGCTCCGCCGCAGTCGCCACCCCCGCTACACTTAGTGAAGTTATGGACGGGGAGCGCCTGCGCAACAGACCCTGCGGCGGTCGCTACGGCGACATCGTCCAGGCGATCGGCAACACGCCGCTGGTCGAGCTCAAGCGGCTCTCGCCGAAGCCCGGCGTGCGCGTCTGGGCGAAGCTGGAGTCCGCCAACCCGACGGGCTCCGTCAAGGACCGCGTCGCGCGCTCGCTGATCGAGGACGCGGAGGCGAGAGGCGCGATCAGACCTGGCCAGACGATCCTCGAGCCGACCTCCGGCAACACCGGCATCTCGCTCGCGATGATCTGCAAGCGCAAGGGCTACCCGCTGAAGGTCGTGATGCCGGACAACGTCACGCAGGAGCGCACGCAGCTGCTGAAGATGTACGGCGCCGAGATCGTCTACTCCGACGGCTCGAAGGGCTCCAACGGCGCGGTCGAGCTCGCGCTCGAGATGGCCGCTGCGGACTCCTCGTACTACATGCCCTACCAGTACGGGAACGTCGCGAACCCGCTGGCGCACTACAACGGCACGGCGCTCGAGATCCTCGAGGAGCTCGACGAGATCTCCGCCTTCGTCGCCGGCCTCGGCACCGGCGGGACGCTGATGGGCAACGGCAGACGCTTCAAGGAGGAGCTCGGCGACGCCTGCAAGATCGTCGCGGCCGAGCCGATGCAGGGAGAGCCGGTGCAGGGCCTGCGCTCGCTCGACGACGGCTTCATCCCGCCGATCATCGACCTCTCGCTGCTCGACCGGAAGATCTTCGTCACCAACCGCGACGCGATCCTGTGGACGCGCAAGCTGCTCGACGAGGAGGGCCTGTTCGCGGGCGTCTCGACGGGCGCGATTGCGCGCGTGGCGGTGCGGATCGCGAACGAGCTCGACGAGGGCAACGTCGTCTTCATCGTCGCCGACGACGGTTGGAAGTACTTGTCATCAGGCATTTACACGCTGCCGGTCGATGAGGTCGAGAATCTCGACTCGACCGTGTGGTGGTGATCCGGCCCGGCGCCTTCCGCGCATCATTGGTGGCCGCTACCATCGCCTGACACCCGCAAGGAACGGAGCTTCTCGATGTTCTCCCAGATCGGACCGATGGAGATCGTCCTGGTCCTCGTGATCGCCCTCCTGGTCCTCGGCCCGAAGCGCCTCCCCGAGGCCGGCCGCTCGATCGGCAAGGGCATGCGCGAGTTCAAGGACTCGATCGCCGGCATCACGAAGGACGAGGAAGAGCCGCAGCAGGACCTCACCGCCGCGCGCGAGCGCGAGGTCGCGTAGCTTCGCGCATGCGCATCGCTCGCGAGCTGTACGACCAGATCGTCGCGCACGCTCGCGCCGAGGCGCCGAATGAGTGCTGCGGGGTCGTCGCCACGAACGGTGACGGGGAGGTACAGCGCGTGTTTCCGGGGGTCAACAAGCACGCGAGCCCGCTGCGCTTCGAGATCGACGGGCCGGACCTGATCCGCATCTTCGATGAGATGGACGAGCAGGAGTTGGAGCTCGGCGCGATTTACCACTCGCACACGCGCACGCCGCCAGTGCCGTCGCAGACGGACGTCAACCACGCGGAGGCGTGGCCCGGCGCGCTGTGGCTGATCGTCGGATTGGCCGACGGCGAGCCGGACGTGCGCACGTGGGCGATCGAGGGTGAGCACGTCACGCAGGTGGAGCTGACGGTCGAGTAGACCTGTGCGCCTGCTGGCCTGCCCGACCTGCGGCGAGGTCTTCGGCGACGAAGAGCGCTTCTGCGCGCGCTGCGGCGTACCGCTTGTGCCGGTGGAGGAGGACGGCGGCGCGGACCGGCCGAGCCGCCTGCAGGAGCGGGTCCGCAAGGTCAAGCCGCAGTACGCCGAGGGCGAGCTGACCTACGTCGCGCGGGCGCACCACCAGGCCGAGGCCGAGCTGATCCAGAACCTGCTGTTGGAGGAGGGGATCCCGAGCACGACGCGCCGCAGCGCCGGCTTCGACGTCCCGGACTTCCTCTCCGCCGGCCCGCGCGACGTGCTCGTGCCGCGCTCCGGCGCGGACGCCGCGCGCGAGCTGCTCGAGCCGAACCGCTCAGGCGGCGCCGGCGATCCGCGCGAGGTGTGAGCGCCAAGCGCCCTCAGTGTGGTCGAGCGAGCGGCCGCGGAACGCGTCGCGCAAGGCGGCCTGCGGCCCGCGCGGGTCGAGGTAGCAGGCGAGCCGCATCGCGGCCTCCGGGCCCTCCTCGCGCGCGAGGAGGTCGATCAACGTCGGGCCGAGCAGCGCCGCGTCGCGCAACGTCGGCGGGAACGCCGGGCGCTCGCCTTCGCGCAGGCGGCGTGCGATCGCCGGCCGCGCATGCTCGACCTGTCCGGCGAACCAGCGCGCCGTGCCTTCGACCGCCCATGCCCAGCGCAACCGTGCGAGCAGACGCGGCGGCGTCGCCGGCGGCGGCAGGCGGCGGTTGTTGAGGCCGACGACGAGGCGCGCGTACAGCACGTCGGGCGCGCGCTCGAGCATCTCGCGCGAGCCGGGCACGGCGGACGCGCGGCTGCGCAGCGCGTGCGGGGCGAGCACGTGGATCGTCTGCGCGCCGCCGGTCGAGCCGACGACGTAGCGGCGCGCGGCGGGCGCGGTCAGCAGCCGCTCGAGCGGGACCAGCGGATGCGCGAGGTCGAGCAGACGGCCGGAGCGGTGGAAGACGACGGTGACGTCGGCGGCCGTTCTGGGGAAGACGATCTCCAGGCGGGCGCGTGTTGCCTCAAGCGAGTCGAGCGCGCGCGCGACGTCGTCGGTGTCGGCCGACTCGTGCCGCGCGCGGAACGACGCGGTGACGGTCTCGACCCAGGCCATGGAGGGGGAGGATCGCCCGCGACGCGACGCCGCGGGCGATCGATCAGACGAGGACCGGCAGACGGTCGCCGGTGACGATCCCGGCGATTTCCTCAGAGGCGCGCTCGAACTCGTCGTCCGACAGGACTGGCGTCCCCTCGAACGGCAGGTCTCGCGTGATCTCCAGCCAGGAGCGGCAGCCGCCGAACTCGTCCCGGACCTTCACGGTGACAGGCCGCGGGATGCGGTACGTGCGCAGCAGCACGACATGCAGCGGGTGACGACGCTTCCACGCCAGCCGCTTCTCGGCGTAGTCGGGCGTCCAGACATAGAACGGCGACAGCGCGTCGACGACGCGCGGGTCGGTGATCGTCCAGTGGTCGGCGACCTCGGCCCACGCGCGGATCCGCACGCGGTCCGGCTGCGGGATGTCGCCGTCGCGCGTGAGCGCGTGCAGCGGCGGGTCGCCCTCCGGCCAGACGCCCTCCTCGAGCGCGCGCAGCAGCTCGGGCTGATGCGACTCGCGCACGAGGTCCTCGCGCTGGTGGTCGAAGGTGGGGTACAGGAAGAAGCGCTCGTGCTCGAGCGCGAAGTGCTTGTCAGGCTCGCGAATGCCGCCCTTGCGCAACGTGATCAGCTGCTCGCCTTCGGCGAGCGCACGTACGGTGACGGCCCATTCTTTGAAAGCAATCGGCATGGGTTTCCGGGAGGGGAGAAGGTGCGTATTAACCGTGCAACCGCGGTGGAACGGCGACCGCGCACGGGGATTCCATTCTACGGGAAGCCCTAGGATTTCCAAAATTTCCCTGCACTTTGCAGCGATTTGGCAACAGATCGCAGGAGCAACTGTGCTATCCGCGGCCTCCGCCTCCCGGCGTTTCGATGCGCAGGCGCTGGCCGGCGGCGAGCGACCCGCGCGCCTTCGGCGCCAGCTCGCGCCCATCGAGCAGGTTGCGGCCACGCGCCCCGGGCGCCCCGCCGTCGGCGCCGGGCGGCGCGTGACGCCGCCGCTCGGTCAGCAGCGACCAGGTCATCGGCGCGAGCGCCTCCAGCTCCCGCACGACGCCGTCGCCGCCGCGGAAGCGACCCGCGCCGCCGGAGCCGCGCCGCAGCGCGTACTCCGTCACGCGCAGCGGAAACTCCAGCTCCAGTGCCTCGACCGGCGTGTTGAGCGTGTTGCTCATCGCGACGTGCACGCCGCTCGGCCCGTCGGCGTTCGCGCAGGCGCCCTGTCCGCCGCCGAGCGTCTCGTAGTAGGTGAACGTCTCGTCGCCGAGCGTCAGGTTGTTCATCGTCCCCTGGCCGAGGGCGTGGCCGAACGCAGCCAGCACGAGGTCGGCCACGCGCGAGGAGGTCTCGACGTTTCCCGCCACGACCGCTGCAGGGGAACGGGCGTTGAGCAGCGAGCCCTCGGGCGCGATCACCTCGATCGGGCGGTAGGTGCCGGCGCTCGGTGGGATGTCGGGGTCGGTGAGGACGCGCACCGCGAAGTAGCAGGCGGAGCGTGTGACGGCGAGCGGGCAGTTGAGGTTGCCGTCGTGCTGCGCTGCGCTGCCGGAGAAGTCGAGCGTCAGGCGCTCGCCCTCGACGGTCGCGGTCAGCTCCAGCTCCACGTCGCCGTCGGCGCCCTCGAGCACGTCGCGCGCGCTGCGCACGCCATCGGGCAGTGCGGCCAGGCATGCGCGCGTGCGCCGCTCGGCGTAGTCGAGCACCTCCGCCATCGCCGCGCGCAGCGTCGTGAGCCCGACGCGCTCGGCGAGCTGCGTCAGCCGCTGCGCGCCGGCGCGGTTCGCCGCCAGCTGCGCGCGCAGGTCGGCGCGGCGCTGCGCGGGCTGGCGCATCTGCGCGGCGAGCCGCGCGACCGCCGCCTCGTCGAGCGGCTGCGGCTCGATCACGACGCCCTCCTCCGCGAGCGTGCGGCTGTCGGCCGGCATCGAGCCGGGCGTCGGGCCGCCGACGTCGGCGTGATGCGCGCGGCAGGCGGCGAAGCCGAGCAGCTCGTCTCCCGCGAAGATCGGCGTGACCACGGTGATGTCGGGCAGGTGGGTGCCGCCCTGGTAGGGATCGTTGAGGACCCATGCACGTTCGGGAGCGTGCGCCTCGTCGCGCACCGCAGCCACGGCGGCCGGCATCGCGCCGAGGTGCACCGGGATGTGCTCGGCCTGCATCACCATCTCGCCGGCTGCGTCGAAGAGCGCCGTCGATGCGTCCCGGCGCTCCTTGATGTTGGCCGAGTGCGCCGAGCGGATCAGCACCGCCCCCATCTCCTCGCAGGTGGCGCGGAGCGCGCCGAGGATCACCTGCAGCTCAACCGGATCCACGCGCCACCTCGATCGTTCCGTCGTCGAGCGTCGCGGCCCGCCAACCGGCGGGGATCCAGACCGTGGACTCGGGCAGCGGGATCGCCGCGGGCCCCTCGACGACGGTTCGCTCGGCTGCGCGCGGCGGTGCGGCGACCGTAGGTGCCGCCGTCGTCGCGCTCACGCGCACCGTCACCAGCTCGACCTCCGCCTCGGGGTCGCGATAGCCGTAGCGCTCCTCGTGCGCGGTCTCGAACGCCTCGCGCAGTGCATCCGGCGCGGCCGCCGGCTCGTCGCTCGGTGCGGGAATCGCCAGCTCGAATGCCTGGCCGCGGTAGCGCAGCTCGTAGACCGCCGAGATCTCGGCCTGCGGCTCGCCGAGCGCGGCGCGAGCCGTCTCGGCCAGGCCCGCCACGTCCGCGGCGATCGCCTCGGCGGTGAGGTCCGCGCCGCTGCGCAGCACGCTGCGCTGCGCGTCCCGGCGGCGCGGCGCGACGACGAGGCCCAGGGCGGCCAGCACGCCCGAGGTGCGCGGTGCGATCACGCGCTCGATCCCGAGCTCCTCGGCGATTGCGACCGCATGCAGCGGGCCGGCGCCGCCGAACGCGATGAGCGCGTGGTCGCGCGGGTCGATCCCCCGCTCGACCGTCACGACGCGCAGCGCGCGGACCATCTCGGCGTTCGCGACGCGCACGATCCCTTCGGCGCAGGCGAGCAGGTCGAGCCTGAGCTGCTCGGCCAGCGCGCCGACGGCGTGCTCGGCGGCAGCGCGGTCCAGCGAGACGCCGCCCGCGAGCGGCACGTCGCCCGGCAGGTGGCCGAGCAGCAGGTTTGCGTCCGTGACCGTCGGCTGCTCGCCGCCGCGCCCGTAGCAGGCGGGCCCCGGCACGGCGCCCGCCGACTGCGGGCCGACGCGCAGCGCCCCGCCGGCGTCGCGCCAGGCGATCGAGCCGCCGCCGGCGCCGACGGTGTGGACGTCGAGCGTCGGCAGCGCGACCGGACGACCGGCGATCTCGCTCGCGCCGGTCTCGGCGACGGCGCCGTCGTGCACGACGCAGACGTCGGCCGAGGTGCCGCCCATGTCGAGGCACAGCCCGCGCTCGACGCCGGCCGCGCGCGCGGCGAATGCCGCCCCTGCGGCCCCGCCCGCCGGCCCGGACAGCACCGTCCAGGCGGCGTGGCCGGCGGCGCTCGCGAGGTCGGTCAGGCCGCCGTTGCTCTGCATGATCGCCGGCTCCGGCAGCCCGGCGTCCCGCGCGCGCTCGGCGAGCCGGCGCAGATAGCGGCCGAGCAGCGGGGAGAGCGCCGCGTCGATCTCCGTCGTCGCTGCGCGCTCGTACTCGCGGAACGTGCCGACGACCTCGTGCGAGAGCGAGACGTGCACGTCCGGCAGCGCGGCCGCGAGCGCGTCGCGGATGCGTCGCTCATGCTGCGGATGGCGGTAGGCGTGCAGCAGCACGACCGCGACCGCCTCGGGCTTGGCATCGGCGATGTGGGCGGCAAGCGCCGCGGCGCTGTCATCGCTCAGCTCGCGCAGCGGGCCAGCGGGCGTCATCCGCTCCGGCGCGCCGAAGCGCAGCTCCGGCGGCGCGAGCGGAGCGGGGCGGGTGGCGCACAGGCGGTAGAGCTCCGCTCGCGCCTGGCGGCCGAGCTCGACGACGTCGGTGAAGCCCTCGGTTGCGACGAGGGCAGTGCGCGCGTGCCTGCCCTCCAGCAGGGCGTTGGTCGCGACGGTCATGCCGTGCGCGAACGTCGCGACCTCGCGCGGCTCGCGGCCGGCGCGTGCGAGCGCCGCCTCGACGGCCGCCATCACGCCGAGCGACTGGTCCTCGGGCGTCGTCGGCGCCTTCGCCGTGACGAGGACGCCGTCGCCGAGCAGGACGGCGTCCGTGAACGTCCCGCCGACGTCGACTCCCAGCAGCACGCCGCCAGCTTACGCGGCGGCGCGGGGCGCCGATCAGGCCGCAGCCAGCTCGCGCTCGCGCTGCTCCACCAGTTCCTCGGTCTCCGCGAGATGCTGGTGCGAGGGGCAATAGCCGTTGTGGGGGAGTGGCATGCGCTGGCACGGGGTGCCCTTGCGCGTCGTCGCACGGCACTGGAGCGGGTTCCCGGCGAGGTCGTAGCCGGTCATCGGCTGGCGGGCGAGGAAGTCGTCCGCGAGCGCGATGTAGTGCTCGATCACGCGGTATATCCGGGCCTGGGAGGACATGGGGAAGTAGGGCCGGATGTCGTTGAAGAGCGTGCGTGCGGGACGGGCGAAGTAGTGCCTGTCGGTGGCGAGGCGCTCGATCGCCCCCTCGCAGGCGCGCAGCACGCGCTCGTGGTTACTGACACCCGTGGTGCTGCCCGGGCTGTCTTCGACGATCTCGTTCGCGAGCTCGCGATAGATCGCGCGACTGAAGCGATACATGACGGCTCTGCCCTCTCCTTCGGTTTCCCCGTGCCGGACTTCCCCTGTGGCGGGGCGCAGCATCTCACCGGGGTGTGAAGCTCAGGCCTCTGGACTATTAACCCCGTGTTAAGTTGAAACGTCTGCGTTCGTTTGTCAGGACGCTGACAGAACGCTTGCGTTCTTCTGCTTGTGGGGCGGGCGATTACGCCCAGTGCTCGAGCACCGGCGCGTCCGCCGCGCGGACGACCGTGTGGTGCTCGTCGAGCGTCGAGTCGCGCTGCGGGAAGTCCTTGCGCAGATGCGCTCCGCGACTCTCCTCGCGCGCCAGCCCGCAGGCGCCTACGAGCCGCACGAGCGGGTGCGGATCCTCGAGCAGCGTGCGCAGGCCGTCCGCCTCGCGCTCGATGCCTGCGTGCTGCCACAGGGCGTCGCGCCCAGCTTCCGAGAGCTCGGGGCGGGGCAGCGCGGGGACGGGGCCGGGGGGGAGCGAGGGCTTGGGCTCGGCGAGCGCGGCGAGCGCGGCGCGGCGCCCGAATACGAAGCACTCGCTCAAGGAGTTGGAGGCGAGCCGGTTCGCCCCGTGCAGACCGGTGCAGGCGCACTCGCCGACGGCGTAGAGGCCGGGAACGGTTGCGCGTCCCTCCAGGTCGGTCGCGATCCCGCCCATCGTGTAGTGCGCGGCGGGCGCGACCGGCACGAGGTCGCGCGTGGGGTCTATGCCGCTGCGCCGCAGCACCGAGACGACGTTCGGGAACAGCGCCGGCTCGACCGCTCGCATGTCGAGCCCGACCGACGGAGCGCCGGTATCGCGCATCCGCCGCGCGACCGCGAGCGCGACCTCGTCGCGCGGCGCGAGCTCGTCGACGAAGCGCTCGCCCTCGGCATCCAGCAGCAGCGCGCCCTCGCCGCGCACCGCCTCGGTCACGAGGAACCCATCTGCGCCGTTCGCGGCGGCGACCGCCGTCGGATGGAACTGCATCATCTCGAGGTCGGCGAGCGCCGCTCCGGCGGCGTGCGCGAGCACCATCCCGGCACCGACCGCCCCGGCTGGGTTCGTCGTGCGCGACCACAGCGCGGCCATGCCGCCGGTCGCGAGCACGACCGCGCGCGCGGAGACCAGCCGCTCGTCGTGCAGGCGTACGCCGACGCAGCGGCCGGCGATCGTCGGCAGCGCGACCGCGCGGCAGTCCTCCAGCACGTCGATCCGCTCGTGCTCGGCGACGAGCGCCGACAGCTGACGCGTGATGCGCCGGCCGGTCGCGGCGCCGCCTGCGTGCACGATGCGGCGGACCGAGTGCCCGCCCTCCAGCCCGAGCGCCAGCCGCCCGTGGCGGTCGGCGTCGAAGTGCACGCCGAGCTGTTCCAGCGCACGCACCGCGGCGGGGGCCTCGTTCGTGAGGATCTCCGCTGCGCTGCGGCGAACGGTGCCGCGCCCGGCGCGCAGCGTGTCCTCCAGATGCTGCTCGCGCGTGTCGTCGACGGCGAGCACGGCCGCGAGGCCGCCTTGGGCCCAGTAGCTCGCCGATTGTGCGAGCGGCGTCGCGCTCACGAGCGCGACGCGGCCGCCGGCGGACGCAGCGGTCAGCGCGGCGTACAGCCCCGCCGCGCCGGCGCCGACGACGGCGACGTCGGCCTCGATCGTTGCGAGCGATCCCATCCGAGCCAGTACCGTACTCGGCCGGCATGGGTCGCCCTGTCTACCTGTCGCATCCGGCCTCGCTCGAGCACGACACGGGCGCGCATCCGGAGCGGGCGGCCCGCATCGTCGCGATCGAGCAGGAGCTGGCGCGCCACGACTGGCTGGGGATGGAGCGGCTCGAGGCGCCGCAGGTCGCCGCCGAGACGCTCACGGCCGTGCACCCGCACCGCTACGTACGCGGGATCGAGGAGCTGTGCCTGGGCGGCGGCGGCGCGATCGACTCCGACACGTTCGTCGTCGAGGCCTCCTACGAGGCGGCGCTGCGCGCGGCCGGTGGCGCGGTGCGGCTCGTCGACCTGCTGCTGGAGGGCGAGGCGCCGAGCGGCTTCAGCGCGCTGCGTCCGCCCGGCCACCACGCGGAGCCGGCGCGCGCGATGGGCTTCTGCCTGTTCGACAACGTCGCGGTCGCGGCTCAGCATGCGCTCGACGCGCACGGGCTGGAGCGCGTGCTCGTGCTCGACTGGGACGTCCATCACGGCAACGGCACGAACGCCGCCTTCCACGCCTCGCCGCAGGTGCTGTTCGTCTCATTGCACGAGTGGCCGCTGTATCCGGGCACCGGTCCGGCCGGCGACGTCGGCTCCGGCCTCGGCACCGGCTACACCGTGAACCTGCCGCTGTCGGCGGGCGCCGGGGATGCCGTCTATGCGTCCTTGCTGGAGCACGTCGTCGCGCCGCTCGCGCGGGCGTACGAGCCGCAGCTGATCCTGATCTCGGCCGGCTTCGACGCACACCGCGACGACCCGCTCGCCGGCATCGAGCTGACGACGGAGGGGTTCGCGTCGCTCGCGGGCACGATGCGGCGCCTCGCCGCGGAGCTGGAGGCGCCGCTCGGCGGCGTGCTCGAGGGCGGCTACGACTTGCGCGCGCTTGCCGCCTCGACGGCCGCCACGCTGCGCGTGCTGACGGCGACAGACCCTCCGAGGGCGTCCGACGTGCCCGTGGCACCGGAGGCGCAGGCGGCCGCGGCGCGCCTCGCCGAGCATTGGCCGGTGCTGGCAGCCGCTATCTGATCGCGCCGGCGCCGCGGGCGCCGCCGGCACCGCCGGTGGCCGGCAGCGTGATTCTCGTGCCGGGGATCGTGAAGGTCCCTTGCGTCGCGGTGCCGCTGGGCGCCGTGGTTGTCGGCGTCTTCGTCGCGGGCGAGGTGGCGGTGGGGACGGTCGGAGCCGTCGCAGCGGGGGAGGTCGTCGTCGGAACCGTCGTCGCGGGCGCGCTGATGGCCGGTGGCGTCGTGGCCGGGGCCGAGGCGGGCACCGTGACGGTCGCTGCCGGCGGCGCCGACTCGGGCGAGTCGAGCAGGGTCACGAGCGCGACGGCTATTCCGGCCGCCAGCAGCGCCAGCAGCACGGCCGTCAGCGCGATCGGCATCCGCCAGCTCGGCGGCGGATGGACGCGCGTCCGCGCGGCGAGACCGCATTCGAGGCACCAGCTCTGGTTCTCGCGCAGCGCGGTCCCGCAACGGGGGCACAGCAGCGTGCGGACGCTGTGCGAGGCCGGCGGCGAACCGACCGCCGTCACGCCTGCGAACCAGCCCCGCCTGGGCCGCTCGCCGTGGGCGGGCCGGCGGGCGGCGGCGTCGATGGTGCGAGCGGAACCTGCGCTGCCGGACCTTGGACCGCGCCGCCGAACGCGGCTCCGCAGTTCGCGCAGAACTTGTCGGCGCTGCCATAGATCGCGAAGCAGCGCGGGCAGGTCCCGCCGATGCCGGGCTCGCGCACGTCGCGCAGGTCGCGCCGCTCGTCGAGCGCCCGTTCGAGCGCGTGCAGCTCGTCGTCGCACGCGCGGATCTGGTCGATCTTCTGCGCGATGAGATCGTCGCGCTTGCGCTCGAAGCGGCGCAGGTCGAAGACGAGCCCGCCGAGGTCGCGCACCTGCAGCTCGCGCAGCTTGCGCAGGTAGCGCAGCCGCCGCCGCATGCGTCCGCGCGCGCGGAAGCCGGGGCGGCGCTGCGCCGGCTCGGCCACGAGCGTCCCGCCGGTCGCATCCCCCTGTGGGGCGTCCGGTTGCGTGGCGGGAGCGGTGTCCGCGGACGCAGGCTGCGGCGCGCTCGTCGTCTCAGCCGCCGAGATTCGCGCCGTCAGATCGATCGTCGGCGGCGGGGGCGAGGTGGGCGGGGCCGGCGTCGCCTCGTCGCTCGCAGCCGGTGTGACGGCCTCGATCCGCTCGGTCGGACGGTCGTCCGTGGGCAGGTCGGCCGTCGCCTGCGGCTCGGCGGCCGGCTGGGCCTCGGCCGTCACCTGAGCGTCGTCCTCGTCGGGGCGATCCGCCTGCCGGCGCGCGATGCGTTCGAACATGCCGCTCATCGAAGGGGGGACGCCGAATTCCCTGCACGGACGGCGCCTCGGCGGCGAGTATACCCGTGGGCCCGGCCCGTCTCTCCGCTTTCCGCCGCGATAGCCCGCCACGCGACGAGCACGCGCTCGGCCATCCGCTCGGCTGAGAAGAGGGCGGCCCGTGCGCGGCCCGCCACGCGTGGGTCGGCGACGGCCAGGTGAGGTGCAAGCGCGCTGCGCCATGCCTGCTCGTCGAACGCGCTGCAATGCGCGCCCGCGATCCCTTCGAGCGCGAGCGGTGCGATGCCGGCCGACGTCGCCAGAACGGGGACGTCGCACGCAAGCGCCTCCAGCACGGCGAGCCCGAAGCCCTCGCGCTCGGACGGCACGAGCACCGCGTTCGCCGCGTTGACCCACAGCGGGACCTCGTCGGGGTGCACGTCGCCGAGCGTCAGCAGCGGCACGTCGCCCGCGACGGCGCGGGCGCGGTCGAAGCGCTTCTCCGCGCGCCCCGGATCGGCCGGGAACAACAGGCACGGCGCGTCCGGATCGAGCCCGAGCCGCGCGCGCGCCTCCGCGCGCGGCAGTGGGCGAAAGCGCTCCAGATCCACGCCGCACGGCAGCACCGCGACGCGACGCCGCGTGCCGGCACCCGCCAGCCGCTCGCGGGCGAGCGACGCTGAGACGGTCGCGGCAAGGTCGACGAAGGGAAGTGCCGCGCGGCTCAGCCGGCCGCTGCGCGGATGCGCGAGGTCGGTGCCATGGAAGGTGACGACATGCGGCGCGCCGCGCAGCGCGAGCGCGGGCCAGGCCGTCAGCCCGAAGTGCGCGTGGATCACGTCGAAGTGCTCGCCGCGGTAGCGGCGGCGCAGCTCTCGAGCCGCGCGCGGATACGAGCGCAGGCCCGGTGCGAACGCGAACACTTCGACCTCGACGCCCTCGATCCGCCGCAGCGCCTCGACCTGGTCGTGGACGAACCGCCCGAGCGCAGGGCGCGCGTCGGTCGGCCACATGTTCGTCACGACAAGCGCACGCATCGGCTGCGCCAGCGTACTTGTGTGCGTATTCCGTCGCGATTGCGCGTAGCGCTTCAGCAGCCCCCGCGCCAAGACTCGCCGCCGATGTCCACAACGACACGGAGGTTCGAATGGTCTACCGACTGATGGGTTGGTTCCACACCCGCGCTGCCCGAGCGCTGAGCGATGACCGCGGCCAGGGCACCGTCGAGTACGTCGCCCTCATTCTGCTCGTCGCCGCACTGCTCGCCGGCGTCGTCGCCGCCACGAAGGGAACGAAGTTCGGTACCGGCGGCATCGCCGAGGCGATCGTCACGCAGATCAAGGGGGCGCTGAGAAACCTGAAGTAGCCGTCTGTTCGGGGTTGCCCGGGCGCTGCTGCGGGCGGGTCCTGTCTGTCCGGACCCGCCCACCCAGGCGCGCACGCCGCCCACCCAGGCGCGCACGCCGCCCTCCGGGCGGCGCACGTGCATCCTCACCGCCACCCGCCCGATCGGCGCTCGTGGCAGCCTCTCTCGCTTCCGCGGGGCGCTCTGCCAGCATGTCGCGCGTGTCTGCGACGAGCCGCGAGCGTCCTATTGCCGTCTTCGACTCCGGCGTCGGCGGACTGACGGTGCTTCACGAGTTGCTGGTTGCGCTGCCGGCTGAGGACTTCGTCTACCTCGGCGACACCGCGCGCTTCCCGTACGGCGACAAGACACACGAGCAGCTGCGCACGTTCGCGCTGGAGATCGCTGAGCACCTGCTCGCGCTCGACGCGAAGCTGCTCGTCGTTGCGTGCGGCTCGGCGACTGCCGCGGCCTTGCCGCTGCTGCGCGAGCGGCTCGCGGGCAGCGATGTCGACGTGCTCGGCGTGATCGAGCCGGCTGCGGAGCTGGCGGTCGAGGCGACGCGCAGCGGGTGCATTGGCGTGCTCGCGACACCCGCGACCGTTGCGAGCGGGGCGTTCGTCGAGGCGATCGCGGCCGGGGATCCGCGCGCGCACGTCGAGAGCGTCGCGTGTCCGGACCTGGCGCCGATCATCCAGAGCGGCTTCCCGTTCGACGAGCGCGTCGTCGAGACCGTCCGCCGCTACGTCGCGCCGCTGCGCGAGGCGGACGTCGACACGGTGATCCTCGGCTCCACGCACTATCCGCTCGTCGCGCCGATGTTGCAGCGGATGCTCGGGCGCGGCGTGCGGCTCGTGAGCTCGGGCGCTGGGGTGGTGCGCGCAGTTGAGCGGACGTTGGAGCCGCGCGGGCTGCTGAGTGGCCGGGCGACGGAGGGCGCGTACCGCTTCCACACGACGGGCGACGTCGAGGCGTTCCGCACGCTCGGCACGCGTTTCCTGCAGATGCCGCTCGGGGAGATCGAGCGGGTGACCCTGACCCCGACGGAGGTACCGGCGTGACGAGTGGAGCGACGAGCGTCGAGCGCAGCTACGGCCGCGCGCCCGGCGAGATGCGGCCGGTCGAGATCGAGCCCGGCTTCGTGCGCAGCGCAACCGGTTCCGCGCTCATCTCCGTGGGCGAGACGCGTGTGATCTGCACGGCCTCGGTCGAGGAGAGCGTGCCGCGCTGGATGGTCGGCAGCGGCAGAGGCTGGGTCACGGCCGAGTACGGCATGCTGCCGGCGTCCACCGGGCAGCGGAAGGCGCGCGACGTGAGCAAGGGCCGCGCCGACGGGCGCACAGTCGAGATCCAGCGGCTGATCGGCCGCTCGCTGCGCGGCGTCGTCGACTTCAACGCGCTCGGCGAGCGCACGATCTACGTCGACTGCGACGTGCTGCAGGCTGACGGCGGCACGCGCTGCGCCTCGATCACCGGCGGGATGGTCGCGCTGCGGCTCGCCTGCGAGCGGCTGGTCGCGGAGGGCAAGCTGGAGCGTGTGCCGCTGACCGGCAGCGTCGCCGCGGTCTCGGTCGGGATCGTCGGCGGCACACCGATGCTCGACCTCGACTACCCCGAGGACTCTTCCGCCGAGGTCGACGCGAACGTCGTGATGACCGCCGACGGCGGCCTTGTCGAGGTCCAGGCGACGGCCGAGCGCACGCCCCTCTCGCGCGCGCACCTCGATGAGCTGCTGGCGCTCGCAGCGGACGGAATCGAGCGTCTGCGCGAGCTGCAGGACGCGGCGGCCTAGTGCGGCTGCTGCTGGCCACACGCAACGCCCACAAGCTGCGGGAGTTCGCGCGGCTCGTCGGCGCTCGCTCGCTCGCCATCGATCCGCTGCCCGACGAGGTCGAGTTGCCCCCGGAGGACGGCGCGACGTTTGCCGAGAACGCACTCGGCAAGGCGCGCGCGGCCGCGGCCGGCACCGGCCGGGTCGCGATCGCGGACGACTCGGGGATCGAGGCGGCCGCGCTCGGCGGCCGGCCGGGGATCCGCTCGGCGCGCTACGCCGGTGAGCACGCGACCGATCAGGAGAACCTCGACAAGCTGCTGCGCGAGGCGCCGGCCGGCAGCCCGGTCGCGTACGTGTGCGCGCTCGCATACGTCGATCCGGTGAGCGGCGAGGAACGCGTCTTCGAAGAACGCTGCACGGGCACGCTCGCAGCGGTTCCGCGGGGCGAGCGCGGGTTCGGCTACGACCCCGCGTTCCTACCCGACGACGGGGTACCTGACCGCACGATGGCCGAGCTCAGCGACGCCGAGAAAGATGCGATCAGCCACCGCGGCCGCGCCGTGCGTGCGCTGCTCGCCTGGCTGTCACGCTGAGCTGATGAGCGCCGCCGCGGCCTTCGAGCAGGACGCGCCGCGCAAGCGGCGCGCGGCGGCGCTGTCGATCGCCTCGAACACGGCACTGATCCTGCTCAAGCTGGTCGCCGGGGTGGTGACCGGCTCCGTCGCGATCGTCACCGAGGCGGTTCACTCCGGCATCGATCTGATCGCCTCGATCGTCGCGTATTTCTCCGTGCGCAAGGCCGGTGAGCCGGCGGACGAGATGCACCGCTACGGCCACGAGAAGATCGAGAACCTCGCGGCGGCGATCGAGGGGATGCTGATCCTCGTCGGCTCCGGGATCATCGTGTTCGAGTCGCTGCGGCGCCTGATCCGCGGGGGGACGGTCGACCATCTCGGCTTCGGCATCGCGGTCGTCGGCTTCTCGGCGGTCGCGAACCTGCTCGTCTCGGCGCTGATCGGCCGGACCGCACGCGCGACCGCTTCGCCCGCGCTGGAGGGCGACGCCGCGCATCTGCGCACCGACGCGTACACGTCGATCGCCGTCCTCGTCGGTCTGGCGCTCGTCGAGCTGACGGGCGCAGACTGGCTCGACCCGGTCGTGGCGCTGATCGTCGCGGGCGCGATCGTGCAGGCGGGCGTGCGGCTGCTGATGGGATCCTCGCGCGTGCTCGTCGACGAGGCGCTGCCGGAGGAGGAACGCGCCGCAATCCATGCCGAGGTCGTCGCATTCGGCGATCGCGGGGTGGTCGGGTATCACCAGCTGCGCACGCGCCGCGCCGGCGCACGGCGCTACATCGACCTGCACCTGCAGTTCGAGGCCGGCACCTCGCTTGAGCAGGCACACGAGATCGCGCACGCGATCCAGGACGCGATCGCAGCGCGCCTGCACGGTGCGGACGTGCTGATCCACTTGGAGCCGGCCGACCGCGTGCGCCCGGGAACGGAGTGGACGCGCGCCGACGACGGCACGCGCTCCTCTACCGCAGGTTGATCGCGGCCGAGCAGGCGACCGCGAAGACGACGGCGGCGTAGCCGACGTAGCCGCTCGCGAGCAGCAGCACGACGCCGATCAGGCAGGCGCCGACGGTCACGAGCCATGCGATGCGGGGAAGCGGCACTCGCGTATTCTCGCCTGCCGGCATGACGGCTCCGCTGACGCCCACGCTCGCGCTCGCCTACGTGCAGGAGCTGTCGGTCGACGTCCGCGCCGCGGCCGTGCTCGGCCCGGATGGCGGGATCCTGGCGGGAGACGGCCAGTTGGCTGACCGCGCTCGGGCATTGGCAGCCGCCGGTCAGGGCGCTCTGCTCGCGGACGGCCCGCTGCTTCTCGCGCGCCTCGCCGACGGCGGCTGTTTGACGCTGCTTGCAGGGGATTTCGCGCTGCTGCCGCTGCTCAGACACGATCTCGCGCGCCTCGCCGAGGCGCTCTGCGACAAGCCGGAAACACGAGATTCCCCGTAACGACGGGTGTTTCGGCGTTGTTCCCGTCCGCGAGGGTTGTTAGCTTCGGCCATCCCCCGAACACCTCGAAGGAGGAAGACGTGACGAAATCCGAGTTCGTCGACCAGGTCTCCGCGAACAGCGGGCTCAGCAAGAAGGATGCAGGCGATGCCGTCGACGCGGTCCTCCAGACGATCGAGGACGCGCTGAAGCGCGGCAGCGAAGTGACGTTCTCCGGCTTCGGGAAGTTCCACGTCGCCGAGCGCAGCGCGCGTGAGGGTCGCAACCCGAGCACGGGCGAGAAGATCCAGATCGCCGCCTCCCGCGTCCCGCGCTTCACGCCGGGGTCGGGCCTCAAGAAGGCCGTCAAGGGCTAGCACGCCTGCTCGCCGCGCGTCCTGGACGCGCGCGCTGCGTGCCCATGCCTTCGGCCGGTCCCGTCGCCGCCGTCCGCGGTGACGGGACCTGTCGTGGGGCGCCGAGGCCGCAGCTAACATCGGCGCGCCATGGCAGACCGGAACCCCGCACGCCTGGCGGCGCCCCTCGCGCTGCTGGCCGCAGCCGTCGCCGTCGTGGTGGTCGTGGCCTCGTCGCGATCGAGCTCGCCGAGCAGCACGCCGTCATCGGCGACGCGCACGACGGTCACGCAGCCGGCCAGACAGACGAGAAGAGCCGCGCCGCGGGCGTACACCGTCAAGGCGGGCGACACGCTGAGCGTGATCGCGGACAAGGCCGGCGTCTCGCTCGACGAGATCCTGCGCCTCAATCCGGACGTGGATCCGAACGCGCTGCAGACCGGCGAGCGCCTCAAGCTGTCCCGCTAATGGCGCAAAGCGCCCTCAGGGGGTCTCACGCGCGTGCGTCGCGCCGCCTGCCGAGCCTGCTGACCTGGGCGCTGCTGATCGCACTGTGCGCATCCGCGCTCGCGGCATCGCGCGCGGCCGCAAACGTGCCGGCTTCGCCATCGCCATCGGCGCCGTCCGCTGCCGTCTTCGAGAGCTCGACCGGCCGCCCCGTGTTCGGCCGCGCTGCAGGCCAGCGGCGGCTGATCGCCAGCACGACGAAGATGATGACCGCGCTGCTGACGGCCACCACGGTGAGACTCGATCGCGTCTGCACGGCGCCGCCCTACGCGGCCGGACCGTTGGAGACCCAGATCGGCCTGCGCGCCGGCGAGCGCATGCGCGTGCGCGACCTGCTGCGCGCGGTCCTGCTGCCGAGCGCGAACGACGCGGCCGCCACGCTCGCGGTCTGCGTGGCCGGGTCGCGCGGCGCGTTCGTGGCGCGCATGAACGCGCGGGCGAGACGGCTGGGACTGGCGCATACGCACTTCTCGACGCCGATCGGCCTGGACGACCCGGGCAACTACTCGACCGCTGCGGACCTTGTGCGGCTTGCGATCGCCGCACGCGAGGAGCCGTTCCTGCGTCAGACGATGGACCTGCGCAGCGCCGTGCTGCACAGCGGAGATCGGCCGCGCACGGTCGTGAACCGCAACACGCTCGTGCAGCGCGTGCCGTGGGTCGACGGCGTCAAGACCGGCCACACGAACGCTGCCGGCTACATCCTCGTCGCCTCCGGCACGCAGCACGCCACGACGTTCGTCGCCGCGGTGCTCGGCGACCCCTCGGAGGGGGCCCGCGACGCCGACGCGCTCGCACTGCTGAAGTGGGCCTTTGCGAGCTTCCGCGTCGCCACCCCGGTGAGAGCGGGCGCCGTGTACGCGCGTCCGGCGGTCAAGCACCGGCCCGACGAGCACGTCGCCGTCGTCGCGGTGCGCGACGCGCGCGAGCTGCTGAGGCGGGACGTGCGCGTCCGGCTGACGATCGACGTGCCGAGAGAGCTCGAGGGCCCGCTGCCCGCGCATGCGGTGGTCGGCAGCGCGGTCGTGCGCGCCGACGGGCGGCCGATCGCGCGCGTCCCGCTCGTCACGCGCGACCGCGTGCCGGAGGTCGGCCTGCTCGAACAGGCCGGGCAGGCGCTCGACGGCCCCGGTAGCCTGATAGCCATCGCGGTGCTGCTCGGAGGCGCGGGTGCCTGGTTCCTGCGGGCGCGCGGAGCGCGTCGCCGGGAGCGCCGGCGGACGGACATGGAAACCGCATGATCATCACGGTCACCCTCAACACCGCGATCGACAAGACGCTCGAGGTACCGAACTTCCGCATCGGCCGTCGCCACCGCTCCGTCGCGCAGGCGACGATGCCGGGCGGCAAGGGCGTGAACGTGGCGCGCGCGATCAAGCTGCTCGGCCGCCCAGTGATCGCGACCGGCTTCGCCGGCGGCTCGACCGGGACGCGCATCGTCGACGCGCTGACGGCCGAGTCCGTGCTGACCGACTTCGTCCGCATCGGCGAGGAATCGCGCACGAACACCGCGGTGCTCGATCCGACGACCGGCGTGCAGACGGAGATCAACGAGCGCGGCCCGGCGATCACCGCGCGCGAGATGGAGCTGTTCCGCGACAAGCTGCTCTACCTCGCCAAGGGCGCGAAGCTGTGCGTCTTCGCCGGCAGCCTCCCGCGTGACGTCGAGCCCGACGTCTACGGCGGCCTCATCAAGGAGCTCAAGAAGCTCGGCGTCGCGACCGTCGTCGACACCGACGGCGAGCCGCTGCGTCACGCGGTCCGCGCCGAGCCGGACGTGGTCTCGCCGAACGTCGGCGAGGCGGAGGAGCTCGTCGGCCACGAGTTCAACGACGACGACGAGCGCGCGCTCGGGATCGCCGAGGTCGTCGAGCTGGGCGCGCGCGAGGCGATCATGACCGTGCCGGACGGCTGCTACGCCCACGTCGCCGGCGAGACCGGTCCGCAGCTCTACCGGGTGCGCGTCGCCGAGCAGGAGGCGCGGGCGGCGGTCGGCTCGGGCGACGCCTTCCTCGCCGGCTACGTCGCCGCGCGCTACGACGGCGGGACGCCGGAGGAATGCCTGCGCTTCGGGGTCGCGTGCGGCGCCGAGTCGACGCAGCACTTCGGCGCCGGCGTGATCGACCCGCAGGCCGTCGAGCGGCTGCTGCCGACGGTCGAGGCTGTGCCCCTGGCGCTGCCGGCCGAGGTCTCCTGAAGCCCGATGCGCCGGGCACGCTGGTAGCATCGAACGCCCGGTGGTCGCCGCCCCCGCCGACGGCGCCGCCTTCCCCTCGACCCATACGGTGCCTCAATGGAGATAGAGATCGGCCGCGGTAAGAAGGCCCGTCGCGCGTACGGCTTCGACGACGTCGCGATCGTGCCATCGCGGCGCACGCGTGATCCCGAAGACGTCGACATCTCCTGGACGGTCGGTCCGTACCGCTTCGAGCTGCCGCTGCTCGGCGCCGCGCTCGACGGCGTCGTCTCGCCGGAGACGGCGGGCATCATCGGCAGACTCGGCGGGCTCGCCGTGCTCAACCTCGAGGGCATCTTCTGCCGCTACGAGGACGTCGACTCCCAGCTGGAGCGGATCGCCTCGCTGGAGCGCGACGAGGCGACGCGCGAGATGCAGGAGATCTACCGCGAGCCGGTCAAGCCGGAGCTGATCGCCCAGCGGATCCGCGAGATCAAGGAGCAGGGCGTCGTGGTCGCCGCCTCGCTCACGCCGCAGCGCGTGCGCGAGCACTACGAGGTCGCGCTGGAGGCCGGGCTCGACATCATGGTGATCCAGGGCACGGTCGTATCGGCCGAGCACGTCTCGACCGTCGCCGAGCCGCTGAATCTGAAGGAGTTCATCCGCGAGATCCCGGTGCCGGTGATCGTCGGCGGCTGTGCCTCCTACCACACGGGCCTGCACCTGATGCGGACCGGCGCGGCGGGCGTGCTCGTCGGCGTCGGCCCGGGCGCGATCTGCACGACGCGCGGCGTGCTCGGCATCGGCGTCCCGCAGGCGACGGCGATCGCGGATGTCGCGGCGGCGCGCTCGCAGCACATGCTCGAGACGGGCGACTACGTGCGCGTGATCGCCGACGGTGGCATGAAGAACGGCGGCGACATCGCGAAGGCGATCGCCTGCGGGGCAGACGCGGTGATGCTCGGCTCCGCGCTGTCCCGCGCCTACGAGGCGCCCGGCCGCGGCTACAACTGGGGCATGGCGACGTTCCACCCGACGCTGCCGCGCGGCACGCGGGTCAAGACGCAGCAGAACGCGTCGCTGGAGGAGATCATCCTCGGCCCGGCCCGCGAGAACGACGGCATGTTCAACCTGATGGGCGCGCTCAAGACCTCGATGGCGACGTGCGGCTACCGCGACATCGCCGAGTTCAACCGCGCCGAGCTGATGGTCGCGCCCGCGCTGCAGACGGAGGGCAAGCACCTCCAGCGCGACCAGCAGGTGGGCATGGGCTCGAATGGCCGGGCCGTCGCCCTCGTGAACGATTGACCTTGTCGACGACTGACGACCTCGCACGCGCCGGCTCGGCGGCCGCCGACCCGGCGGCGCCGATCCAAGCCGCCGAAGAGGTCGTCGTCTTGGACTACGGCGGCCAGTACTCGCAGCTGATCGCGCGCCGCGTGCGCGAGTGCGGCGTCTTCTCGGAGCTGCTGCCGCATCACGTCGGCGCGGTCGAGGTCGCGCGCCGCAGACCGAAGGGGCTGATCCTCTCGGGCGGGCCCGCATCGGTGTACGCACCCGATGCGCCGAGACTCGATCCGGCGCTGCTCGAGCTCGGCATCCCCGTGCTCGGCATCTGTTACGGCATGCAGCTGCTCACGCGTGAGCTCGGCGGGGAGGTCCAGGGCGCCGAGGTGGGGGAGTTCGGTCGCTCGCAGCTGACGGTGAAGGAGCCGGGTCGGCTGCTCGCCGGGCTGCCGGCCGAGCAGACCTGCTGGATGTCGCACCGCGACACGGTGTTCGCGCCGCCGCCCGGCTTCACGGCGCTCGCCTCGTCGAGTGAGTCGCCGGTCGCGGCGCTGGAGTCGGTCGAGCGCGGCATCTACGGGATTCAGTTCCACCCGGAGGTCGTGCACACGCCGTACGGGCAGGACATCCTCACCCGTTTCCTCCAGGAGATCTGCGGCTGTGAGCGCACCTGGAGCGCCGGCTCGGTGATCGAGGACCAGATCGCGCGCATTCGCGCCCAGGTCGGCGACGGCCGCGTCATCTGCGGACTCTCCGGCGGCGTCGACTCCTCCGTCGCGGCGCTGCTCGTGCACCGCGCGATCGGCGATCAGCTCACATGCGTCTTCGTCGACCACGGGCTGATGCGGAAGAACGAGGGCGAGCAGGTGATCGCGGCCTTCCGCGACAACTACAGAGTCCCGCTCGTCGCGGTCGACGCCGAGGATCGCTTCCTGGCGAAGCTCAAGGGCATCACCGAGCCGGAGGCCAAGCGCAAGGCGATCGGCGAGGAGTTCATCCGCGTCTTCGAGGAGGAGGCGGCCAAGCTCGCATCCGAGGACGGCGGCGGCGCACGCTTCCTTGTGCAGGGGACCTTGTATTCGGACGTGATCGAGTCGGGCGGCGGCACGGGCGCCGCGACGATCAAGTCCCACCACAACGTCGGCGGCTTGCCGGATGACCTCGAGTTCGACCTGGTCGAGCCGCTGCGTGCCCTGTTCAAGGACGAGGTGCGTGCCGTCGGCGCCGAGCTGGGGCTGCCCGAGCGGCTCGTGTGGCGCCAGCCGTTCCCGGGTCCCGGCCTGGCGATCCGCGTCGTCGGCGGCGAGGCGACGAAGGAGCGCCTCGACACGCTGCGCGACGCCGACGCGATCCTGCAGGACGAGATCCGCAGAGCCGGCCTCTACCGCGAGCTGTGGCAGTCGTTCTGCGTGCTGCCCGACGTCCGCACCGTCGGCGTGCAGGGCGACGAGCGCACGTACGGCTACGTCGTCGTGATCCGCGCCGTCACGAGCGACGACGCGATGACGGCCGACTGGGCGCGGCTCCCGTATGACCTGCTCGAGCAGATCGCCTCGCGGATGATCAATGAGATCCGCGAGGTCAACCGGGTGGTCTTGGACATCACGTCGAAGCCGCCTGGGACGATCGAGTGGGAGTAGCGGTTCTTCGCCTGCAGGCCTGACGCGGCTGCGGGCGGGTCCTGACCACCGGCTTCGCCGCGGTGCCCCTCCGGGCGCGCGCACACCGGCCTCCGGCCGGCGCACGTGCGTCCTCAGCGCCACCCGCCCGATCAGCGCTCGCGGTCCTCGCTGCTCGTCCGCAGCGTGGTGGTCAGCGCCGGCGTGCTTTGGAGCGTCTGGTAGACGACGCAGTAGCGCTCGGTGAGCTTCTTCAGGGTTGCGAGCTGGTCGTCGGTCGCGTCTGCGTCGAGGTCGAAGGTGAGGCGGATCGAGCGGAAGCCGACGGGGGCTTCCTTGTCGACGCCGAGCGTGCCGCGGAAGTCGAGGTCGCCTTCGGCGCGGATCGTGCCCGAGCGGATTGGGATCTCCAAGGAGGTCGCGACCGCGCGGAGCGTCACGCCCGCGCAGGCGACGAGTGCCTCGAGCAGCATGTCGCCCGAGCACAGCAGCGTGCCGTCGCCGCCGCTTGCCGGATGCAGACCCGCCTCTGCGAGCGCTTTGCCGGTCTGGACCGAGCACGACACGCCGTCGCCGAGCGAGCCGGTCGCGCGCAGCGTCACGACCGCCGCCTCCGGCTCGTCCTTGTAGCGCTCCTTCAACGGCGCCTGCAGCGCCCGCAGCTCGTCACGGTCCATACGGCGCAGCCTACGCGTCCCGGGCTCGCCGATCAGCTGGCTGGAGCGCTCCGTGCTTCGGCGAAGGGCGTCGAGCGGCCTGGCGCGCGCCCCTCGACCGCCCGCATCCCCGGCAGCAGCAGTCCACCGAACGTCACGGCGGCGCCCAGCAGGCCGGCGGCGATCAGCGTGGCCTGAGCGCCGAGCGCGCCGCTGACCGGTCCGGTGAGCGCGAACGAGAGCGGCAGCAGTCCGATCGAGATCAGCCAGTCGAGGCTCGAGACGCGTCCGAGCAGCGCTGCCGGCACATGGCGCTGCTTGGTCGTGGCCCACACGATCGTGCCGGCCGTCTCGAGTGCGTTGAAGAGCAGGCTCGCGATCATCAGCTGCCAGATCGCCGTCGCGGCTCCGTAGCCGGCCACCGCGACGGTCGCGAGCGTCCAGGCCGCGTACATGAACGTGATGTCGCGCCGCGGCAGCTCGCGCTGGCCCATCGCGAGCGCGCAGGCGATCGAGCCGAGGCCGCCGGCGCCGAAGACGAGCCCGAGCTCAGTCCCGCTGCCGCCCATCTGCTGCTTGACGATCAACGGCAGCAGCACCTCCGTCGGCCCCAGGAACAGCAGGTACGCGACCGCCGCGCACGCGAACGTGCCCCACAGCCAGGTGTGGCGCCGCACGTAGGAGAAGCCCTCGCGCAGGTCGCCCGCGACCGTCCGCACCGACGCGCCGTCAGGCGCGCTCCGGCGTGGAGCGCGCATCGCGAGCAGCGCCGCAGCGGACACCGCGAACGACGCCGCGTCGAGCGCGAAGGCGCCGCCGGTGCCGGCCAGATCGATCACTACGCCGCCGAGCGCGGGGCCTGCGAGGCGCAGCGCGAGCGGCCGCACAAACTGGTCGAGCGCGTTCGCCCGCCCCAGCTCGGCGGCCGGCAGCACGTCCGGAACGATCGCGTCGAAGGCCGGGTCGAAGAAGGCCTGGCCTGCCCCGTAGACGACCACCAGCACGGCGATGTGCCACAGCTCGAGGAGACCCGTGAGCGCGAGCACCGCGAGCACCGCGACGGCGCCTCCGCGCGCGAGGTCGGCGAGCAGCATCACCCGGCGGCGCTCGAAGCGGTCGCTCGCGACGCCGCCGACGAGCAGCAGCAGGATCGTCGGGACGGTCATCGCGATCCCGACAACGGCGAGCGCCGCCGGCGCGCTCGAGAGCGCGTACACCTGCCAGGCGATCGCGACGAGGAACGCGCCGTCGCCGATCAAGGAGGCGAACATCCCGCTCCACAGGAGGCGGAAGTCGCGATGCCTCAGCGGCGCCAGCAGGCGCACGCGGTCGAAGCCGCCGGCGCGGTCCAGGCTCTCGTAGCTATGGTGCATCGCCGACGGGCTGCTTGCTGCTCTCCGACGCGGGCACGTCCGGCACGCCGGTGGCCCAGTTGCGCAGCAGCTCGAGTGTCTCGGCGGCCGGCATCGGCCGCGCGAACAGGAAGCCCTGCCCGCGATCGCAGCCGAGGTCGCGCAGCGTTCTCCACTGCCCCTCCTGCTCGATCCCCTCGGCGACGACGTCGAGGTTGAGCGTCTCGCCGATCGCGATCACGGCCGTGGTGAGACCGGACGTCTCGGGGGTCGCGCCGGCTGACAGGAACGAGCGATCCATCTTGAGCAGGTCGACCGGCAGTCGGCTCAGGTAGGAGAGCGACGAGTAGCCGGTGCCGAAGTCGTCCATCGCGAGCCGCACGCCGCGCGCCCGCAGCTCCTCCAGGCGCGCGATCGCGAGATCGAAGTCGCTCATCATCACCGACTCGGTGATCTCCAGCGTGAGCAGCTGCGGCTCCAGGCCGGACTCGGACAGCGCGTCGTCGACGTCGGCGACGACGTCGCTGTGCTGCAGCTGCTTGACGGAGAGGTTGACGCTCATCGTCAGCGGCGGGTCGCCGGCGACGGCGCGCTGCAGCTCGACCGCCTGCCGGCAGGCCTCGCGCAGCGCCCAGCGGCCGATCGGGACGATCAGGCCCGTCTCCTCGGCGAACGGGATGAAGTCCTCGGGGTTGATCAGCCCGCGCTCGGGGTGGCGCCAGCGCAGCAGCGCCTCGACGCCCACGACCGAGCGGTCGCTGAGCCGCACGACCGGCTGGTAGTAGAGCTCGAACTCTCCCGCCATCAGCGCGCGCTGGAGGTCGGCGCGCAGCTCGAGGCGCGCCATCACGCCGTCGTGCATCGCGGGCTCGAACAGCCGGTAGCTGTCCTTGCCGTCGCGCTTGGCGATGTACATCGCGGCGTCGGCGTCGCGGATCAAGTCGTCGGCGTCGGCGACGTTCTCCTCCGGCACGGCGAGCCCCATGCTGCAGTGGATCGTCAGCTGCTTGCCGGCGAGCGAGAGCGGCTCGCGCACCGCGTCCATGATCCGCTGCGCGGTGTCGGCGGCCTCCTGCACGCTCTCGACGTCCTCGAGCAGCAGCGCGAACTCGTCGCCGCCGAAGCGGGCGGCGGTGTCGCTGGCGCGGATCGTCGCCTCGAGCCGCTGCGCGACGGCGATCAGCACCTCGTCCCCCGCGGCATGGCCGAGGCTGTCGTTGATCGTCTTGAAGTCGTCGAGGTCGAGGAAGACGATCGCCAAGCCGCTGTCGCCGCGGCGCCGGCGCGCGATGCGGTGACGCACGCGGTCGACGAACAGCGCGCGGTTCGGCAGGCCGGTCACCGGGTCATGGAACGCCTGATGCGCGAGCTGCGCCTCGAAGCGCTTGCGCTCGCTGATGTCGCGCGCGTTGAGCACGACGCCGCGCACGTGCTCGTCGTCGAACAGGTTCGTGTAGAGGATCTCGAACTGGCGCGCCGTGCCGTCGCGGTGGCGCAGGGCGCACTGCAGTACCTCGCCCTCGTCCATCGGGAAGCCGTCGGAGAGCAGGTGCAGCATCCGGCCCTCCTCGCCCGGCACCAGCAACTGGTCGAAGCGCGTGCCGACCAGCTCCTCCGGCGCGTAGCCGAGCACCTTCTGGCTCGACGGGCTCTGGTAGCTGACGGTCGCGTCGGGGCCGAGCACGGTGATGAGGTCGGTGGCGTGCTGCACGAACGACGCGAAGCGTGCCTCGCTGCGGCGCGTGTGGACCTCTTCGGTCAACGCCGCGCTCTCGAGCGCGAGCGCCAGCTGGGTCGCGAGCGAGCACAGCGCACGCCGCACCGGCTCGGCGACGCGGCGCGGACACGCGACCAGCAGCAGCCCGCGCACGTCGCCGCGCACGTTCAGCGCCAGTGCGGTCGGGTGCACGTGATCAGCAGGGAGCCCAAGCTCGGCGCAGGCCTGCGCGCTGAGCGGCGCCTCCGCGAACGACTCCGGCCCTGCGCCAAGCTCGGACAGCTCGCGCGCGGTCGCCGGCGAGAGCGGCGCACCGTCGTCGTCTCCGGTCGGCCGCACGAGCGTCAGACCGCGCTCATCGCGCCGGCACAGCAGCGCGACCCCCGGTCCCGCGAGCAGCGGGCCTACCGAATCGAGCGCCGCGTGCACGATCTCCTCGCTGCTCGTCGCGGCGACGAGCGCCGCGCCGGTCGCGCTCAGCACGCGCTCGCGCTCGACCGAGCGCTCCTGCTGGCGCACGAGCCCGGCCATGCGCGCGACCACGAGCCCGAACAGTACGACCGATGCGGCGATGATCACGATCATGTCGGTGTCGTGTGCGTTGGCCGCCGACAGCAGCTCGATCGCCGGCGCGACGAGCGAAGCGCCCGCAAGCAGCATCAATCGCATGGTGGTGAGCTTCGCCTCGGCGTCCGGCGAGGGCTCCTCGAGCTCGCGCATCGACGGGTGCAGCGCGGCGGCGCCCCACAGCACGTAGAAGCCGATCCAGCCGACGTCGAGGCTGAGCTGGTGGTCGTACGTGCCGTGCAGCAGCATCAGGCCGTACGCGAAGTCGGTCACCAGCAGCGCGCTGATGCTGGCGCTGAGCAGGTAGAAGGCGCCGCGGCGCCGTCCGCTGTCCATCGCGAGGCCGACGGCGGCGGCGAGCAGCAGCACGTCGCCGATCGGGTAGGCGACCGAGACGAGCTTGGGCAGCAGCGTCATCGTCTCGTCGTGCAGGTACGGCGCGATCAGCGCCGACCACGACGGGAGCGAGAGGCCGAGCGTCATGATCGTCGCGTCGATCCCGCCGCGCGCCTTGCGGTGCGGGTTCCGGCGCCGCACCAGCAGCAGCAGGCCCGTCATCAGCGCCGGGTAGACGAGCAGGTAGAGCGCGTCGCCGGCGGAGGGGAACGGCACGTCGTGGTGCAGCAGCTTCGGGTAGCTGTACGTGTAGATGTCGCCGAGCCAGAAGAGCGCCAACCCGACGACGAAGCACCACCACGGCAGCGAGGAGGCGGGGCGGTGACGGCGGATCCCGACGGCGACGGCGAGCACGCCGCTGAGCCCCAGGGCGTTCATGAACGGCGCGCTGCCCTTGAACGGCGGCACGAGCAGGTACAGCGCCGTGCCGAGCGCTCCGAGCGCGAGGTACGCCTTCCACGCGACGCGCGCGCCGGGGGCGGCCGGGGCGCTCATGCGATCACGCTTCCGGCGGGCTGCATCTCGCCGCGCTCGGCCAGCTCGGTCAGCGCGGCGATCAGGCGTGTGATCTGCTCGTCGGTGTTGGCGGCGGTGAGCTGGACGCGGAAGCCGACCTCCGCTCGCGGGACGAGCGGGTAGGCGGCGAGCGTCACATAGACGCCGCGCTCGAACAGCAGGCGCCCGACCGAGTCGATGCGGGTGTGGTCGCGCAGCGGGAACTCGACGATCGGCAGCCCCGAGCGATTCGGCGTGTGAATGCCGAGCGCGCGTGCGGCGTCGAGCACGCGCTTCGTGTGGCGGTAGAGCACTTCGCGCAGCGCGTCTCCGCGCCGCTCGTTGACGTCAAAGCCGGCGAGCACGGTCGCGAGCGAGGCGACGGGGGAGGGGCCCGAGTAGAGGTAGGGCGGCGCGGCGACCTTCAGCAGGTCCTTCAGCTCGGTGGGGCAGGCGATGAACGCAAGCAGCGACGAGTAGGACTTGGAGAAGCCGCCGATCAGCACGACGTTGTCGTAGGTCTCGCCGAAGTGGCGCACGATCGAGTTGCCGCGGCGTCCGTAGGGGCAGAGCTCGTCAGGGGCGCGCTCGCCGATCACGCCGAAGCCGTGTGCGTCGTCGACGTAGAGCAGGGCGCCGTGGCGACGGGCGACCTCGGCGAACGCCGGCAGGTCGGGCGCGTTGCCCGTCATGCTGTTGACGCCGTCCATGCAGACGAGCCGCGTGCGGTCGCGCTCGGCGCCCAGCAGCTCGTCGAGGTGCTCGGGGTCCTCGAAGCGGAAGCGGCGCACGGCGACGCCGCGGGCGCGTGCGACCTGGCAGCCGTCGTAGATCGTCTTGTGCGCGCGTGCGTCGAGGAAGATCGTCCCGGACGCTGCGAGCAGCGGGATCACCGACATGTGGATGTGCGTGATCGTGGGCAGCACGAGCGTGTCCTCGCAGCCGAGCAGCGCCGTCAGCCGCTCCTCGATCTGCTCGTAGAGGACGGGGCTGCCCAGCAGTCGCGACCAGCTCGGATGCGTGCCCCACGCGGCCAGCTGCTCCGGCACTGCGGCCTGGATCTCCGGGTCGAGGTCGAAGCCGAGGTAGTTGCAGGACGCGAAGTCGGCAAGCCACTGGTCGCCGATGCGGATCATCCGGCCCTCCACCTCGTCGATGACGGCGTCCATCATCGGGTGGTCCGCCTTCATCGCGGTGAGGTCCTGCAGCGTGTCGAGCCAGTGGTCGATCCAGGGCCGGCTGGACGCCGCAGGGGCGCGAGATTCCATCTCTGGCGTCGCCATACGGCCTAAGATCGGAAAACTTGGCCAAAAGCTGAACACTTTTCGACGCAAAAGTGTCCAGAGCGCCTGGACGGGCGAGGCGCGGCTCAGCCGGGCGGCTCTTCGCGATCTGCGTGGGGCTCCTGCGGCGCGTCGTCCTGCAGGTAGCCGCCGGGCCGGCGCCGGCCCTCCGGATGCAGCACCGACACGAGCAGCACGACGAGCGCGGCGCCCAGCACGACGAGGCCGAGGAGCCCGAGCAGGGACATGTCCGCAGGCTATGCGGTCAGGACCGGCGGCGCCGGCTCAGCTGAGCTTGTCCCACGCCTTCAGCGTGGGAAGCGGGTCGATCGGGGCGCCGCCGCGGTACCAACCGGGCGAGGTCCAGATCTCGAAGTGGAGGTGGCAGGCGGTCGCGTCGCCCGTCTCGCCGACGACGCCGATCGGCTGACCCGTCTCGACGCGCTGGCCTCTCTTGACCGTGGCCGGCGCTCTCAGGTGCGCGTACATGTTGCTCTGGCCGGTGATCGGGTCCTGGATCACGAGGTAGTTGCCCGCGAGCGCCTGGAACGCCCGCTGGATCACGACGCCGCCGCGTGCCGCCACGAGCGGCGTTCCGCAGTCGGCCATCACGTCCTGACCCTGATGGATGTGACCGGTGCGGCCCGCGCCGAAGGCGGCGCCGCCCTGCCCGTAGTTATGCGGGCCGCGCACGGGGAACACGGCGCCCACGAACGTGAAGGTCGTCACGCCCGCCGAGCCCGGCGGCGGCGCGGCCGCTTCGGGCGAGGCGCCGCCCCCGCCGGCGGCGCTGCCCGTCGTGCTCGACGCGCCCGCGCCGGCGAGTGCGATCCGCAGCTGGTAGCGGCCGTCAAGTGCGAGGCCGCCGCTTGCGCGCCCGTTCCAGCCGACCTTCTGCGTCGTCTCGGGCTCGACGCTGCGTTCGTCGGAGTAGACCGAGTAGCCGTCGGCGAGACGGACGACGTCGACGCGCACCTGCAGCGGCCCGCGTGCGTGCGAGACGTAGGTCAGCGTCGCGGCGCTGACGGCCCGCTTGGAGACTCTGCGGAACGTGACGCCGGCCGCGAGCTGCGGGATCGACGCGACGGGAGCAAGGACGGGGCCCGTCTGGACCGGCACGCTCGCCACGCGCTTGGGCGCCGGCTGCGTCATGCCGGCACCGCCGGTGCCCGCAGTCGCGCTCGCGGCGCCCGCGCCGAGCAGCACGGCGGCGGCACAGATCGTCGTCGTCGCGGGATGAGCCCGCATTCCGCGCAGCATCTGGGGGAGATGCCCTTTCGTTGCGGCCTACGGGGTTAGCTGACGGGCTCGCGCTTGAAAGGTCTGCGCTACCGAGCGGTAGTGCTCGGATTCGCCCCGACGCCGGTGCGGCAACACCGCCGTCATTGGGTTCCCCGCTCCCTCTGGCACGTGAGGGACTCGGCGCTGGCTTATGGAACGCGCGGCAGTATATCCAGGGCCCTCGGACGGACAAGCCGAGCACGTGAGGCGCCACGCCGCGAGCGATTTCCCTATCATGGGCGACCGCCGCGCCAACAGGGCGTGGCTTCTCTCATGCCATGAAGACCTACGTCGCCACTCCTGCCGACCGCGAGCGCAACTGGCTGCTCGTCGATGCGACCGGGCTCACGCTCGGCCGCCTCGCGACCCAGATCGCCGACGCGCTCCGCGGGAAGAACAAGCCCACGTACACGCCCCACATCGACACCGGCGACTTCGTCGTCGTCGTCAACGCCGAGAAGATCTCGGTCTCGGGCAACAAGCGCGCCGACAAGCGCTACTACCGCCACTCCGGCTACCCGGGCGGCCTGCGCTCGCGCACGCTCGAGGAGATGCTCGACCGCCGTCCCGAAGAGGTCATCCGCCTCGCGGTCAAGGGGATGCTTCCGCGCAACCGCCTCGCGCGCAGACAGCTCACGAAGCTGAAGGTGTACGCCGGCCCGGAGCATCCGCACGCAGCCCAGCAGCCGCAACCCATGGAGATTGCCTCGTGACCGACGTCGAGCAGCCAGAGGACGAGCAGCGCACCCCGGAGACCGACGCGCCCGCTGAGGAGCCCGCCGCCGAGGAGACGCCCGCCCCGCAGGCTGAGGCGCCGGCTGAGGAGCCTGCCGCTGAGACGCCGGAGCCCGCTGCCGAGACTCCGGCGCCCGCCGAGGAGCCTGTTGCAGAAGCTGAGCAGCCGGCTGCCGAGGCGCCGGTCGCCGCCGAGCCTGAGGCCGAGGAGGAGCTGATCGAGGAGACGCCGCGCGTCAAGCCGGAGATCCCGGGCGCCGACCTCGTGCCGGACATCGTCCCGGAGGGCGGCGACGCGCTCAGCGAGGGCTCGCTCTACGACGAGGACCAAGATCCTGCCACGGCTGGCGCCGACGGCGACGATGAGCCGGACGTCCAGCCGATCGCCGACGCGGCGATCTCGCTCGCGACCGGCGCCCGCTACACGGCGACGGGCAAGCGCAAGACGGCCGTCGCGCGCGTCACGCTCAAGCCCGGCACCGGCGAGTACGTCGTCAACGGCAAGCCGCTCAACGACTTCTTCCCGCGCCCCACGCTCCAGCGCAACATCCGCCAGCCGCTCGAGACGGTCGGATACGAAGCGCGCATGGACGTGATCGCGAAGCTGCATGGCGGCGGCGTCTCGGCGCAGGCCGGCGCGCTGCGCCACGGCATCTCGCGCGCGCTGTTGGAGGCCGACCCGAACCTGCGCGGCGAGCTCAAGCGCCGCGGCTTCCTCACGCGCGACGCGCGCGCGAAGGAGCGCAAGAAGGCCGGCCTCAAGAAGGCCCGCAAGCGGCCGCAGTTCTCGAAGCGCTAGTCGCGCGCGAGACGGCGAGCGCCTAGGCTCTGCTCGTGGCCCGGCGGTTGTTCGGCACGGACGGCGTCCGCGGCGTCGCGGGGGAGTTCCTGACGGCGGAGCTGACGCTCGCGCTCGGGCGGGCGGCGACGACGCGCGCCCGCGCCGGTGCGGGAAACGACCGCCCGCGCGTGCTGGTGATCCGCGACACGCGCGCCTCCGGCGAGATGCTCGAGGCGGCCGTCGCCGCCGGCGTCGCTGCGGCCGGCGGCGTGGCGCTGCTCGGTGGCGTGCTGCCGACGCCGGCCGCGCCGCTGCTGATCCGTCGCTACGGATTCGATCTCGGCGTCGTGCTGAGTGCCTCCCACAACCCGTGGCGCGACAACGGCGTGAAGTTCTTCGGCGCCGACGGCGACAAGCTCTCCGACGCGGTCGAGGAGGAGATCGAGGCGCTGCTCGACGACCCGAACGTCGGTGGCGGCGCCGAGCCGGGCGGCGTCACGCAGCTGCACGGCACGCTCGAGGACTACCTGCGCGAGCTGGCCGTGCGTTTCCAGGAGCTCGACCTGAATGGCCGTCGCATCCTGCTCGACTGCGCCAACGGTGCCACGTATCGCGCTGCGCCGGAGATCTTCCGCCGCCTCGGCGCCCACGTCGACGTGCTCGCCGACGCGCCGGACGGGTGCAACATCAACGACGGCTGCGGCTCCACGCACATCGAGGCGCTGGCGGACGCGGTTCGCGCAGGCGGCCACGACGCCGGCTTTGCGTTCGACGGCGACGGCGACCGCGTGCTTGCCGTCGACCGCAACGGCACCGTCGTCGACGGCGACGAGCTGATCGCGCTCGCGGCGCTGCATCTGCGCGACGCAGGCCGCCTGCCGGGCAACGGCGTCGCCGTCACGGTGATGACGAACTACGGCTTCCACACGGCGATGGCGGCGGCCGGCATCGAGGTCGCGACGACGTCAGTCGGCGACCGCTACGTGCTTGAGGCGCTGCGCGCGCGCGGCTGGGCGCTCGGCGGCGAGCAGTCCGGCCACATCATCGAGCTCGGCTTCGCGCCATCGGGCGACGGGATCGCGAGCGCGCTGCTGACGCTGGAGGCACTGCGCGGCGGCGATCTCGCCGAGCGCCATGCGATGGAGAAGCTGCCCCAGACGCTCGTCAACGTACGGCTGCCCGACCGCGCGGCGGTCGAGCGTGCTGCGGCGGATGAAGAGATGGCGACTGCCGTCGAGCGCGAGCAGGACGCGCTGGCCGGACGCGGGCGCGTGCTCGTGCGCGCCTCCGGCACGGAGCCGCTGCTGCGTGTGATGGTCGAGGCGCCGAGTGCCGAAGAGGCCGAGCAGGTCTGCGGCCGCCTCGTCGAGAGGGCGCAGGCGGCAGCCGTCGAACTGACCTCTTAGGAGGGCTTGGCCCCTCCATAGGTCATCCGGCCCATGGGCGCGGCCCGGCGCGTGTACTACGCTCTCCGGGACTTCACGGAGGTTCCCCTATGTGCGGCATCGTCGGCTACGTCGGCGCCCGCCCGGTTCGTGAGCAACTGCTCGCCGGGTTGGAAAAGCTTGAGTACCGTGGATATGACAGCGCAGGCATCTCCGTCCTGAACGGGGACTGCGTCGACTCCGTGCGCGCAGTTGGGAACCTGCAGGCGTTGAGGGCGGCGATAGCCGCCGGAGCGGGCACCTCCGACGAGCAGCCGCAGACGGCTGTCGCGCTCGCCGAGCCCGGCACCGGCATCGGCCACACGCGCTGGGCCACGCACGGCCGCGTCAGCGAGCGCAACGCACACCCGCACACGGATGACGAGGACCGCGTCCACGTCGTCGTCAACGGGATCGTCGAGAACTACGTCTCGCTCCAGCGCAGCCTCGAAGCCGAAGGCGCGCGCTTCTCGTCCGAGACGGACGCCGAGGTGATCGCGCACCTGATCGCCAAGCACTACGACGGCGACCTGCCGGCGGCCGTGCACGCCGCGTACGGCGAGCTCGTCGGCCACTTCGCGTTCGTCGCGATGACGGTCGCCGAGCCGGGCGTGCTCGTCGGCGCGCGGCGCGAGTGCCCGCTTGTCGTCGGGCGCGGGGAGGACGAGCAGTTCCTGGCCTCCGCCGTGCCGGCGTTCCTCGCGCGCACCAGGCGCGTCCAGTACATCGAGGACGGCGAGATCGTCGTGCTGACGCCCTCCGGCGTCGAGTTCACCACGGCCGACGGAACGCCGGTGGAGCGCGAGATCGTCGAGATCGACTGGGACGCGGAGACCGCCGAGAAGGGCGGCTATGAGACCTTCATGCTCAAGGAGATCCACGAGCAGGCGGACGCGGTCGCCGAGACGGTCGCGGACCGCGCAGCGCGCGGCACCGGCGTCGACCTCGGCGATCTCGGCACGGTCGACGACGAGCTGCTGCGCGACGTGCGCCGCATCATCGTGGTCGCCTGCGGCACCTCCTACCACGCCGGCCTGATCGGCCGCTACGCGATCGAGGAGTGGGCGCGCGTGCCGGTCGAGATGGACGTCGCGTCCGAGTACCGCTACCGCAACCCGGTCGTCGGCAGAGGCGATCTGGTCATCGGCATCTCGCAGTCGGGGGAGACCGCCGACACGCTCGCGGCGATGCGGCTCGCGCGCTCGCGGGGCGCGACCGTGCTCGGCGTCACGAACGTGATGGGCTCGCAGATCACGCGCGACGCCGACGGCGTCCTGTTCACGCGCGCCGGCCTGGAGATCGGCGTCGCCGCCACGAAGACGTTCGTCAGCCAGGTCGCCGCGATGTACCTGTTGGCCCTGCGGCTCGCCGAGCTGCGGGAGACGCTGCCGGCGCCTCGCCTGACCGAGCTCGTCAGCGCGCTCAAGCACCTGCCGCACCACATAGCGGAGCTGCTGGAGCGAGACGGCGCGCAGATCGAGGCGATCGCCCGCGCGGTGCACACGTCGGACTTCTTCCTGTACCTGGGCCGCCATGTCGGCCTGCCGGTCGCGCTCGAGGGCGCGCTGAAGCTGAAGGAGATCTCCTACATCGCAACCGACGCGTATGCCGCCGGCGAGATGAAGCACGGCCCGATCGCGCTGCTCGACGACAACACGCCGGTCGTCTGCGTCGCGACCGACTCGCCGGTGCTCGACAAGGTCGTCTCGAACATCCAGGAGGTACGCGTGCGCGGCGCGCACGTGATCGCGATCGTCACCGAGGGCAACGACGAGATCGCCGCCCACGCCGAGCAGGCGATCGCGATTCCGCAGACCGACTGGATGCTTGCGCCCTTGCTGGCGGTCGTCCCATTGCAGCTGCTCGCCTACCACGTCGCCCGCCTGCGCGGCCTGAACGTCGACCAGCCGCGCAACCTCGCGAAGACCGTCACCGTCGAGTAGCCTCGCCCCGATGACGGGGCTGCCCGACTGGCTCGAGCTGCTGCCCGATGCGGCCGCTCAGCGCGCGCTCGACGCGTGGGCGATCGAGCAGCGTCACGTCCCGGGGCTCGAGCTGATGGAGCGCGCCGGCAGCGGGCTCGCCGAGCTGGTGGCGAAGCGCATCCCCGACGGGGTGATCGCCGTCGTGTGCGGGAAGGGCAACAACGGCGGCGACGGCTTCGTGGCGGCACGTCTGCTGCGCGAGGCGGGCCGCGAGGTCGACGTCCAGCTGGTCGGCGGCTCCGGCCGCGAGCTGAGCGGCGATGCGCGCGCGAACTGCGAGCGGCTGCCGGGCGCCCCGCCGCGGCTGTTCAACCCCGGCTCGCTGATGGAGGTCGCGGGAGTGGTCGACGCCGTGCTCGGAACCGGATCGACCGGCGCGCCGCGCGGCGAGGCGCTCGACGCGGTCGAGACGATGGCGGCGGCTGCGGAGCGCGGCGTACCGGTGGTCGCGTGCGACGTGCCGAGCGGCCTCGACGCATCGACGGGGGAGGTCGCCGGACCGGCGGTACGCGCCGTCGCGACGGCGACGTTCCACGCGGCCAAGCCAGGGTTGTGGATCTCGCCGGGCAAGCAGCACGCGGGAGACGTGACGGTCGTGGAGATCGGCATCCCGGTCGACGGCCGGCCGGATGAGGACGCGGCGCCGATCGCGCTGATCGGGGAAGGGGTGCTCGCGGCGCTGCCCGAGCGCGACGCGCAGGCGACGAAGTTCGATGGCGGCAGCGTGCTCGTCTGCGGCGGCTCCGTCGGGCTCACGGGCGCCCCGTCGATGGCGGCGGAGGGCGCGGCGCGCGCCGGCGCCGGCTACGTCACCGCGCTCGTGCCGGCGTCGCTGAACCTCGTGTTCGAGCTGCGCGACGCCGAGGTGATGAGCGTGCCGCTGTCCGACGCGGAAGGCGCCTTCACGCCGGAGGCGGTCGAGCCGGCGCTCGCCCGCTGCGAACGCGCCGGCGCGCTCGTGCTCGGCCCGGGCCTGGGCCGCAGCGAGGGCGCCGCGGCGTTCGCGCGCGAGCTGGCGCTGCACGCACCGCTGCCGCTGCTGCTCGACGCCGACGGGCTCAACGCCCATGCCGCCGGCGCGGCGCTGCAGCGGCTGGCAGGACGGACCGCGGCGACCGTGCTGACCCCGCACGGCGGCGAGCTGGCGCGGCTGCTCGGGGTCGACGGCGGGGTGGTGCGCGCGAGACGGCTTGCGTGCGCGCGGGCGGCGGCGCGGCGGGCAAACGCGATCGTCGTGTTGAAGGGCGACGACACGCTCGTCGTCGAGCCTGGAGAGGCCGGCCGCGTGGCGGTCAGCCGCGGCGGCGCGCCGGCGCTTGCCACCGCGGGGACCGGCGATGTGCTGTCGGGCGTGATCGGAGCGCTGCTGGCGCGCGGGGTCGAGCCGTTCCACGCCGCCTGCGCCGGGGTCGAGCTGCACCGCCGCGCGGGCAGGCTCGTCGGCGCGCGCGTCGGCGTCGAGGGGGCGATGGCGCGCGACGTGATCGCGATGCTGCCGTACGCCCGCCGCGACGGGTAGATTTCCCCGCGCATGCCTTCCGTCGCAGACATCATGGATCGCGACCCGGTGACCGTCCGTCCCGAGGACACGGTCGAGACGCTGCTGCGCACGCTGCGCGAGCACGAGTTGCCGGGCCTTCCCGTCGTCAACGGCGGCGGCCGCTGCATCGGCATGGTCACGGAGTCCGACCTCGTCCTGCGCGACGAGGAGGAGGACCTCCGTCTCCCGCTGCACATCGATCTGTTCGGCGGGACGATCTTCCTCGGCCCCGTCAAGCGCTTTGAGGACCGCCTCAGAAAGGCGATCGCCGCGACGGTCGAGGACATGATGTCGCGCGACCCGATCACGGTCGCGCCCGACACGGACCTGCACGACGCGGCGCGGCTGATCGCCGAGCACCGCCATAACCGCCTGCCCGTCGTCGAGCACGGCCGGCTGGTAGGCGTCGTCACGCGCCTTGACGTGCTCGAGGCGCTCGTCTCTGCGGAGTAGCGCTCCATGAGCGAGGATCCGCTCGCGATCGCGCGCGGGGCGCTTGCCGACGCGCAGGCCTGGCTCGTCGGCGGCGCGGTGCGGGACCGCTTGTTGCGGCGGCCGACCGGTGACTTCGACATCGCCGTCGCGGGCGACGTCGAAGCGGCGGCGCGGACGCTCGCGCGTGCCGCGCGCGCGGCAGTGTTTCCGCTCTCTGAGGCGTTTGGAGGATGGCGCGTCGTGGCGCGCGGCGGAGCATGGCAGGCCGACCTCTCGCCGCTGCTCGGCGAGACGATCGAGCACGACCTCGCGCAGCGGGACTTCACGATCAACGCGATCGCCGAGCCGCTGGCCGGCGGCGAGCCGGTCGATCCGACGGGCGGCCGCGAGGACCTTGCGGCGCGGCGGCTGCGGATGGTCTCCCCGGCGGCATTCGAGGCCGATCCGCTGCGCGTGCTGCGACTGCCGCGCTTCGCCTGTGAGCTGGCGCTGGGGGTGGAGCCGGCGACGATCGACGCCGCGGCCAGCCGCGCGAGCGGGCTCGAGCAGGTCGCCGCCGAGCGGGTCTTCGCCGAGCTCAAGCGGATCGTCGCCTCGCCCGATCCGCTTGCCGGGATCGAGCTGATGGAGCGCGTCGGCGCGGTCGACGTCGTGCTGCCGGAGCTGGCGGCGCTCGCCGGCGTCGAGCAGAGCGCCTATCACCACCTCGACGTCTACCGCCACACGCTCGCCGTGCTGGCGGAGGCAGTCGCGCTCCAGCGCGATCCCGTCGGCATCTTCGGTGCCGAGCACGGCGCCGCCGTCGCCGCGTTGCTTGCCGAGCCGCTCGCCGACGAGCTGACGCGGGGCGATGCGCTGCGCTTCGGGGCGCTGCTCCACGACATCGCGAAGCCGCAGACCCATGCGGTGAGCGAGGAGGGGCGCGTGTCGTTCTGGCATCACGACGCACAGGGAGCAGAGCTCTCGCGCGAGATCCTCACGCGGCTGCATGCGAGCGAGCGGCTGCGGGCGCACGTCGCGGCGCTCACGCGCCATCACCTGCGGCTCGGCTTCCTCGTGCGAGAGCGCCCGCTGCCGCGGCGCGTCGAGTACCGCTACCTGAAGGCGTGCGAGCCGGTGGAGGTCGACGTCACGCTGCTGTCTGTCGCCGATCGGCTCGCGACGCGCGGGCGCAGATCGGACGAGGCGATCGCGACGCACCTCGAGCTCGCGCGCGAGCTGATCGGTCCTGCACTCAGATGGCGCGAGCAGGGGCCCCCGGCGCCCTTCGTGCGCGGCGACGAGCTGGCAGACGCGCTCGGGATCGCGCGCGGCCCACAGCTCGGAACGCTGCTGGCCGAGCTGGAGGAGGCGGCCTACGCCGGCGAGGTCGACTCGCGCGAGGCCGCGATCGCCTATGCGCGCACGCTGCTCGAGTCCGACGCGGTCGAGACGTAGGCGCTCGCCAGCCGTCGCGCGATCGCGTTGCAGAGCGTGACGGCGTCGTCGACGCGGTCGTAGTCGACGTTCTCGGCGGTGTCGGTCGGCCAGTGATAGTTGGCCGGCACCTTCAGCTCGGTCACCGAGCCGATCGCGACCGTCGGGTAGCCGGCGCGCAGGGCGATCAGCCCGTCGGTCGCGTTGCGGAAGCGCAGGCCGCGGCCCAGCTCGACGCCGCTGTCGCTCGCGCACTCGCTCACGAGCGCCTTGAAGTCGTCCGGATAGTCGCGCATGTGCAGCATTCCCTCGCCCTCGATCAACGTCAGCTGCGGCGAGCCGACGGTGTCGACGCACACGACGTGCGTGCGCTCGGGCGGAAGCGATGGGAAGTGGCGCCGTGCGAACGCCTGCATGCCCTCCATGAAGCCCTCCTCCGAACCGGTGGAGACGAGCAGCACGCGCAGCCCTTGGAGCGGCTGCTCGGCGAGCTCGATCGCGAGGCCGAGCAGCGTGGCGACGCCGGTGAGGTTGTCGTTTGCGCCAGGAACGGCATCGCGCGCGCCGATCTCCGCGAACGTCGCGGCCGAGCCGAGCGCGAAGGCGCTGCCCAGGGACTGCGCGCGTCGGCGCCCGGTGAGCGCGCCGAGCGCGATCAGCAGCGGCCCGGCGATCACCGGCGCCATCAGCGGGGGCGACGTGTTCGTGCGCGCGAGCAGTCCGGGGAAGCGGCGGTCGACGAGCGGCAGCACGCCGGGGTGGAACAGCAGCCCCCAGTGGGCGGCGTCGTGATGGGCGACGAACACGAGCGTGCGCTCCGCGCTCGGGTCGCCGGTCTCGGCGACGACGTTCCAGGTTGGTCTGCTCGGCAGGAAGCGCCGCCGGAACCACAGCCTGCCGCCGCCGACGTCGTCCCAGATCGCCGCCGCCGCGAACGCGCCGAGCACCACCGCGAGCGCGCGGCTGCGCCTGCCGCCGTGCCGCGCCAGCAGGCCGGCAGCGCCGGCGAGCGCGTTCGGCACGCCGAGGGGGAACCAGTAGCCGCCGTGGGCGCGCTCCTCCTCGATCCGCACGTTGGCGCCGAACTCGGCCAGCTGGGCGGCGATCCACCGCGCCGCTTCATGCTCACCGGGCGAGGCCGAGGGACGGTCGATCGCAGCGAGGTGCGCGATCGCCTGACGCAGATGGGTGCGGTCGGCCACGACCGGCCGCAGGCTACCGATATGCTCGCGCCGTGCCCACCGGTTCCGAGGACTGCATCTTCTGCAAGATCGTCGCCGGCGATCTGCCTGCGACGATCGTCGACGAGGACGCGCGCACGATCGCGTTCATGGACATCAACCCGGCCACGCGCGGGCACGCACTCGTGATCCCTCGCGCGCATGCCGCCGACCTGCACGAGATCCCCGCCGATGATCTGCAGGCGGTCGCGCTCGCCGCGCAGCGGCTCGCCGCGCGGGCGAAAGATCGCCTCGGCGCCGACGGCGTCAACCTCATCAACTCGTGCGGCGCCGTCGCTTGGCAAACTGTCTTCCACTTCCACGTGCACGTCGTTCCGCGCTACGCGGACGATCCGCTGAAGCTGCCATGGGTGCCCGCGCCGGGCGACATGGACGAGATCGCTGCGACCGGCGTACTCCTGCGCGGATAATCCCGCGCTTGCCGGTACTTGCAGCCGGCGCACCGGTTCCTGTTAGGTTTGCCCGGACAATTCGAGCTCTCCGCGGGGGACGAAATGGCGACGGGAACAGTGAAGTGGTTCAGCGACGACAAGGGCTTCGGCTTCATCACGCCGGATGACGGCGGTCGCGACCTCTTCGTCCACTACAGCGGCATCTCGGGCGACGGCTACCGCTCGCTTCCCGAGGGTGCGAAGGTCTCCTACGAGGAGGAGCAGGGCGACAAGGGCCCGAAGGCTGTCAACGTGATGAGACTGTAGGTCGCTCGCCAGGGCTGCACGCCGCGTTGCGGGGCGGTCTTTCCGCCCTCCACTCGTGTTGAATGGGGGCATGAAGCGCATCCCCCTCGGCGTCGCCCTGGCCGTCTGCCTGCTCGGCGCCGCCGCCTCCACGGCCTCGGCCAAGACGTACGAGCTCGGCGCGGCGAACGACGCCGCGACCGTCAGCTGCCCGGACAACTGCTTCGTCGTGACGCGCACGACGGCGATGCAGGTGCGCACCGGGGCGCTCAGATACCCGACGACCGTCCCGAGAAGCGGTCGGATCGTCGCGTTCACGCTCCAGCTCGGATCGCTGAACGACAGACAGATCCACTTCTTCAACTCGACCTACGGCGGCACGTCGCGCGTGCAGCTGACCGTGCTGCGCGAGCAGGCCAGACCGAAGCGCAGCTACGAGGTGGTTGCGACGACGGGGATCTTCAAGATCCAGCCGTTCTTCGGTACGACGGTGCAGTTCCCGCTGATCACGACGCTGGCGGCGCGCAAGGGCGACCTGATCGCGCTCACGGTGCCGACGTGGGCGCCGGTGCTGGCGGTCAACCTGCCGCAGGAGAACGGCTGGCGCGCCAGCCGCGCGAGCGACTGCAGCAACCTGGCGATCCAGACCGCGCAGACGACGCTCGGCAACTCGACGCAGTACAAGTGCCTGTACCAGACGGCTCGCGTGACCTACTCGGCGACGTTGATCACGACGCCGGTCGCGCCGACTGACGAGAGAAGAACGACGAGATAGCCGGAAACGGCCCGGGCGCCGCTCAGCAGGCGCCCGGGTTCTCGTTGCAGAAGCTCTGGTAGTTCGGCGACGCGCCGCCGGGATTGGACGGCTGCGTGGGCGTGGTGGTGCCCCCGCCTCCGGTCGCGGGGGTCGTCCCGCCGCCGGTGTCGCCGCCCGTGGTCCCGCCGGTGTCGGCACCGGTCGTGCCGCCGGTGTCGACGGCACCGCCGGTGCCGCCTGTATCGGCCGCGCCGCCGCTGTCGGAGCTGCTGTCCGTGGTGGTCGTCGACGTCGTGGTGGTCGTCGAGCTGGTCGTGCTCGGCATGGTCACACCCGTGCCGACCGTCAACGGCGGCGTCTCGAGCGTCTCGGCCGACTGCGAGCCTCCGCCGCCGCACGCTGCGACGCCGAGCGCCAGCAGCAGTCCGACGGCGAGCGCCGCGGTCATGAGCGGGATGCGGTGCGTGCGACGAGGCACGGGAAGCGTGGGCAGCCTCAGGAGGCGGTCGCGATCGGCGCCATGCGGCGACCGCAGTTCGGGCAGTCGTTGAGGTCCTTCTGCGCGAACTGGTCGCACCAGTTGCACAGGCGCAGGTTCTCGACGGCCCAGGGCAGTTCGGAGGGGGTGGGAGCCAGCGGCACGAGCGTCGCCACGACCTCGAGCGGCTCGCCCGTCTCGCGATCGACGTAGGTGCGGCCGGCTTCGGCCTCGATGACGACTTCGCGGCCCGTGGACGGGGTCCGCATGCGGTAACGCTGAGTGGTCCTCACGCGCGGGGATGCTACCAACGCGGCCCCGGGAAGCGCCGCCTAGGGGTGCCGGAGCCGGCCACGTGGCCGGGCGGAGGCGGGCCCCCATGCGTTCTCGTACGCTTGCCGCCATGCGCGTGCTGATCTTCCACGGCTATCTGCTGCACGGCACCGGCTCGAACGTCTACAACGCGAACCTGGCGGCGGCGCTCGTGCGGCTGGGGCACGAGGTGCACCTGCTCTGCCAGGACCGCGCGCCGGACGAGCTGCCGTTCGTCGACGCCGTCGGCGATTGGGACGGCGGGGCGCTGGCCGTCCGGGCGCTGCGCGAGCCGGTCCGCTGCACGGTCTACCGGCCTGCCCTCGTGGGGCTGCTGCCGGTCTACGTGGCGGACCGCTACGAGGGCATCGAGGCGCGTCCGTATCCGGACTGCACAGACCAGGAGATCGACGCCTACATCGACGCGAACGTGCGCGCCGTGCGCGAGGTCGTCGCGCGGGTCCAGCCCGACGTAGCGCTCGCCAACCACCTCGTGATGGGGCCGCTGATCCTGGCGCGGGCGCTGGACGGGGCACTCCCGTATGCGGTGAAGGTCCATGGCAGCGACATCGAGTACACCGTCGCACCGCATCCCGACCGCTTCGTGCCGCCCTCGCGCGAGGGCGTCGCGCCGGCGCGGGGGCTGCTCGTCGGCTCCGGCCACATCGCCGACCGGCTCGTCGCGACGCTCGCCGACGAGACGCTGCGCGAGCGGATCCGGCTCGGCCCGCCCGGCGTCGACGTTGCGCGCTTTGCGCCGCGCCCGCCGGCACAGGCCCGCGCCGGCCTGCAGGCGCTCGGGGACCGGCTCACCGCCCAAGCAGACGCGCAAGCGACCGCGCCGGTGACCGCCGCCGGCGAGCGCTCGGCGTTCGAGCGCGACGTCGGCGAGGCCGCTGCCGGCGTCGCGGAGGTGGCGCGGGGGGTGCGCGAGGACGGCGATCGGCTCGTCGCGTTCGTCGGCAAGCTGATCGTCTCGAAGGGGGTGGATCTGCTGCTCGCAGCCTGGCCGCTCGTGCTCGCGCGGGAGCCGCGCGCCCGCCTCGTCGTCGTCGGCTTCGGCGCCTACCGGCGCGGCCTCGAGCGCATGCGCGACGCGCTCGCCGACGGCGATCTCGCGGCGCTCGATGCGCTCGCAGCGTCCGGGCGCGCGGAGGAGGGCGGTCCGGGCGGGCCGTTGAGACTGCTGGCGGCGTTCATTGCGTCGCTTGACGGCGCCGAGCGCGAGGCGTACCTCGCCGCCGCTGCCGGCCTGCGTGAGCGCGTCGTACTGACCGGACGACTCGACCACGACGAGCTCATCGACCTGCTGCCGGCCTGCGAGGCGCTCGTCGTGCCGAGCACGTTCCCGGAGGCGTTCGGGATGGTTGCGGCCGAGGGGGCGGCGTGCGGCGCGCTGCCCGTCTGCGCGCAGCACTCCGGACTGGCCGAGGTCGCCGAGGCGCTGGCGCAGGGCGTCCCCGAGCCGGCGCAGAGATGGCTGGCGTTCTCGACCGCGGCCGGCTCGGACGCGGTGCGAGACCTCGCCGAGTGCGTCTGCGCATGGCTGGAGGCTCCCGCCGCGCTCCGCGACGACGTGCGCGCCGCGCTCGTCGCGACGGTGCGCGAGCGCTGGTCGTGGGAGGGCGTCGCGCGCGGTGTGATCGCCGCGGCGCAGGCGAGCGCGGACGCGCCCGGAGCGCCTGCGAGCAGCGCTCGGCAGTAAGCACTGGCGCAACGGCCGGTATACCGGATAGCATCGTCGCCGCACGATGTTCGGGCTTCTGAGGAGAGGTGCGGCGCTCGCCGCTATTACGGCGGCCGCTGCGGTGGTGCTGACCGGTTGCGGAAGCGACGTCAAGGGCGGTCACGCCGACCTCGTCAACGGCAAGCAGCTGTTCGTCGCCAGATGCGGCGCTTGCCACACGCTCGCCCGCGCCGGCACGAGAGGCACGGTCGGCCCCGACCTCGACGCCGCCTTCGCGCAGTCGCTCAGCGACGGCTTCCGCCGCAGCGTCGTGAGAGGCGCCGTCCGCGAGCAGATCCTCTACCCGAGCCGCTCCGGCCAGATGCCGGGGAAGCTCGTCACCGGCCAGGACGCGACCGACATCGCCTCCTACGTGGCGTTCGTGACGGCCAAGCCGGGCGAGGACACGGGCGTGCTCGCCAGCGCCGTCAGAGCCGTCTCACAGAGAAGCGCGACGGCGCAGGGCGGCAGACTCGAGATCGACGCGAACCCCGACGGCCAGCTCGCCTACGAGGTCAGCAGTGCGACCGCGACGGCCGGTGCGCTTGAGATCGACTCCAGAAACGCCTCCGGCACGCCGCACGACATCGCGCTCGAGGACGCCGGCGGCAGAGAGCTCGGCAACGGCGAGGTCGTCTCGGGCGGCGGCGTCTCCAGAGTCTCGGTCGATCTCAGACCGGGCAGATACACCTTCTACTGCACCGTGCCCGGCCACCGCGAGGGTGGCATGGAGGGCACGCTGACCGTCAGATAGCGGCGCGCTCGCGCGGCGGTCTGCGCGCGATCTCCGCTCCCGTGGCGTCGTGCTCGCGCGAGGCGAGCCAGAAGAACCAGCAGACGGCGAGCACCATCACGACGATGTCGAGCGTCATCATCAGCCCGCCGGCCGTCTGCTGATCGGTGCGCGCCGCGATCCCCTCGCGCGGTCCGCTGCCGTAGAAGCCCTCGTACAGCACGCCTCTGGCGAACACGAACATCATCCCGAGGAACATCGTCGACATGCGCGCCGCGAAGATGTAGCCGATCTTCCACAGCTGCCCGCCCATGCGGCGCCGCTGCGGCTCGATCACGCACCACCACAGCAGCAGGTTCGCGAGCAGGAACGCCTCATGCTGGAGCGCGTGCAGCAGCGGATGCCGCAAGGCGCCCTCGAACAGCGCCGAGAGGTGCCAGGCGTACACCGTCGCGACGTACAGCGGCAGCGCAACGAGCGGGCGTCGCAGGAGCGCAAACGCGCGCCGCAGCCAGCGCCGACGGGCGAGCAGCACGAGCGCGGAGCGGGGGAGGTAGAACAACAGCAGCGGCGAGCGCATCCCCAGCAGCAGGAGCGGCGCCGCGATGTCGCCGATCAGCAGGTGCTGCGCCATGTGCGCGCTCAGCAGGCGGTCGTCGTAGGCGTCCGGCGGTCCGAGCAGGCCGATCGCCAGAATGGCGGTGCCGATCCACCAGGCAGCCTGCTGCCAGCGCGAGACGTGCAGGCGGCGGCGGGCGAGGATCCGCAGGGCGCGCACGTACAGGCCGCTCGCCAGCAGCAGCAACAGCACCAGGACGGGATCGAACGCGACGACCTGCACGGGCGCTAATCGTCCCGCGCGCGCGCCGACCGCGCGGCGATCACGTCAGCGCGCGCACGATCAGCACGACGACGGTGATCGCGATCACGATCGCCGCGACGTAGAGCAGGAACCGGAATGCCTCCTGCTCGGAGCGAAGCGGGTTGAGCATCTACAGCAGGTAGACCGTCGTGTAGACGACCACCCACATCACGTCGACGAAGTGCCAGTAGATGCCCGGCACCTCGACGCCGCGGTGCTGCTCGGGCGAGAAGTGTCCGCGGAAGGCGCGGATGTTCACGAACGCCAGCAGGCACAGGCCGACGAACACGTGCGCGCCGTGCAGGCCGGTGAGGCCGAAGAAGACGGACGCCTGTGCGCTGTTGGAGGGCGCAAAGCCGATGTGCACGTACTCGTTGATCTGTACGAACAGGAACGTCGCGCCGAGGAAGAAGGTCGACAGCATCCCGGCCTTCAGCGCGAAGCGGTTGCCGCGCTTGATGCCCTCGAGCGCCCAGTGGACGGTCACCGAGGACGACAACAGGACGGCTGTGTTGAAGCCGGCGATGATCTTCGGGAGCTCGGTGCCCGCGGCAGGCCACGGATTCGCATCCACGACCCGGATGAAGAAGTAGGCCGTGAAGAAGGCCCCGAAGACCATCACCTCGGAGATGATGAACAGCAGCATCCCGAGCAGCTGGGGCTCGACGCGCGAGCTGCGGTGCGCCTCGGGCGGGCCGTGGTGGTCATGCTCGTCGGCGTGCGCGCCGACGGCCGTGTGCAGGGATGCGGCTGATGCCTCCATCAGGCGGCCTGCGCTCCACTCTCGCCTGCGTCCGCGAGGTCGACGACGACGTGCTCGACCGGGCAGGCGGTCGCGCGCTTGACGCGCTCGACGAGGTCGCTCCTGAGCCAGCGCGAGCGCATCCTCGGCAGCGTCGAGATGACGATCTCGTCGACGCGGTAGAACTGGAGCGCGTTCATCACCGCGGTGTAGGGATCCGGATCGCCGATGCCGCCGGTGGCTGGGATGCCCTCGCTGTGCAGCCGCTCGAGCAGGTCCTTGAGACGCTCGCGCGCCTCGGCAGCGTGGTGACCTTCGCCGCCATCCTGCGGGACGATCACGGTGAAGCGATGCGGCCCGTCGGCGGCGCGGCGCTTGAGCTCGTCGAACAGCGGTTCGCCGCCGGCGGTCTTGTTTGCGATCACGAGCGTCTGCGTCGCCTCGGCGCGGTCCTTGTCGAGGTCGACGACGACGTGCTGCACGGGAAGCCCGGTCGCGTCCTGCACGCGTTCGATCAGATCGCGCCGCATCCAGCCAGAGCGCGTCTCGGGATGGGTCGAGATGATGATCTCGTTGATCCCGTACTCGCGCACGGCGTCGAGCGTCGCGTTGAAGGGGTCGGGGTCCATCACGTCGCCGCGCGCCTCGATTCCGAGCCCGCGCAGGGCGGAGAGGGTCGCTTCGACGCGGTGCTGGGCGGCGTCGCGCACCGCCTCGTCGTAGATCACGAGCCCGGACTGCGGCTTGTTCTGCGGCGCGATCACGATGAAGCTCGCATCGCCCTGCTCGCTGCGCTTGCGGATCGCCTCGATCAGGCTGTATCCGCCGTGTGTGTCGTTCGCGACGACGAGGACGTTGGCCATGCGCTTCACCTCACTCCGTGGTCGGTGATGTCGCGACGCTGCCGGCCGGCGTCGGCTTTGCCTCCGCCGGCGACTGGAAGATGCCGTGGACCGCGCCGGGGATGCCGTACTCGTACGGACCGCCCACCACCGTCGGCACCGCGTCGAAGTTGAAGATCGGCGGCGGCGAGGAGACCTGCCACTCCAGTGTCAGCGCCCGCCACGGGTTGGCGGAGGCGCGCGGCCCGAGGCGCCAGCTCACGATCATGTTGTAGAGGAACACCAGCATGCTGAGCCCGAGCAGGAAGCTCGCGATCGAGATGGCGAGGTTCATCCCCGCGAACTGCTCCGCGTAGTCGGCGACGCGTCGCGGCATCCCCTGGACGCCGATCACGTGCATCGGCGCGAACGTGAGGTTGAAGAAGACGAACGTCGCCCAGAAGTGCAGCTTGCCGAGCCGCTCGTCGTACATCCGGCCCGTCATCTTCGGGAACCAGTAGTAGACGCCCGCGAAGATCGTAAAGAGCGAGCCGCCGAACAGCACGTAGTGGATGTGGGCGACGATGAAGTACGTGTCCGACACGTGGATGTCGAACGGGATCATCGCCAGCATCACGCCGCTGATGCCGCCGCAGGTGAACGTCGTCAGGAAGCCGAGCGCGAACAGCATCGGCGTGTCGAGGTGCAGGACCCCGCGCCACAGCGTCGCGAGCCAGCTGAAGATCTTGATGCCGGTCGGCACGGCGATGATCGCGGTCGTGATCATCATCGGGATGCGGATCCAGCTCTGCATCCCCGAGACGAACATGTGGTGCGCCCACACGGTGAAGCCGAGCACGACGATCGCGATCAGCGAGAACGCCATCATGCGGTAGCCGAAGATCGGCTTGCGCGCCTTCACCGACAGGACCTCGCTGATGATCCCGAATCCCGGCAGCATCATGATGTAGACGGCCGGGTGGGAGTAGAACCAGAAGACGTGCTGGTACATCAGCACGCTCCCATCCTTGCCGGCGCCCACGAACGCGTCGAAGAACTGGAAGCCGAGCGCGCGGTCGAGCAGCACGAAGAACTGCGAGGCGGCGATGAACGGCGTCGCGATCACGACCAGCAGCGAGGTCGAGAAGTTCGCCCACACGAGCAGCGGCATGCGGAAGAAGCTCATGCCCGGCGCGCGCATCGTGATGATCGTGACCAGGAAGTTCAGCGCGGTCGCGATCGAGGAGGCGCCCGCGAACTGCACGCCGATCGTGAAGAACATCTGCCCGATCGGCGCCTCGGTGGAGAGCGGCGCGTAGGCCGTCCAGCCGGTCGCGAACGAGCCGCCGGGCGCGAAGAAGCTCAAGACCATCATCGTGCCCGCGAGCGGGAGCATCCAGAACGACAGCGCGTTCAGGCGCGGGAACGCCATGTCGGGCGCTCCGATCATCAGCGGGATCACGAAGTTCGCGAGGCCCGCGAAGACCGGGATCACGAACAGGAAGATCAGCAGCGCGGCGTGGACCGAGAAGAGCCCGTTGAACTGCTGGCTGTTGACGAACTGCATGCCCGGCTGCGCGAGCTCGGCCCGCATCAGCATCGCCAGCAGGCCGCCGACGAACAGGAAGAAGAACGAGGTGCAGACGTACTGGATCCCGATCACCTTGTGATCGGTGTTGACGCGGAAGTAGTCCTTCCAGCTCGTCGCGCCGTGCGAGGAGTGGTCCTCGGCGCGGGTCGCGCGGCCGGAGACCCAGTAGAACCAGTAGTCGAAGCAGCCGATCCCGACGAGGAAGAAGAGCGGCGCCGCGATCAGCGAGACGATCGTGATCGCGTCGCCGTCGTCCCACGCGTTCGGGAAGTGCATCGCGCTCCGCACGACCCCGACGAGCAGCCAGGCGAACGCGATGCCGAGCACCGTGAACAGCCCTGCGCGATACCAGCCGGGAACGCGGAGCTTGGCGGTCATGGCTGCATTTCCTCCATCACTTCGACACGGTAGCCAAGTACGCGACAAGCCCATCCAGTTGCTGGGCCGAGAGCGTCTGCTCGAAGGTCGGCGGCATGATGTTCGCCGCGTACCCAGGAGCAATTCTCGCGTTCGGATCGACGATGTCGGTACGGATCGCGTCCTCGCTCTGACCTCTCAGCACTCTGTCGAGATCTGGGCCGGTGGTGCCGGTGGTTCCGGCGTCGCCGAGCGTGTGGCAGGCGCCACAGCCTCCGTCGCCGGTGAAAGTCTCTCTCCCGAGCGCGAGCAGTTGTTGCTGCGAGAGCTGTCTCGCCTCGCCGCCGCCTGCATTCTGTGCCGGCGCCTGCTGGTCGGCGAGCCATCTGTTGAACGCGGCCGGGCTCACGACGTGCGCGGTGGAGCGCATCACCGAATGGCCGAGGCCGCACAGCTCCGCGCAGACGACGGGGAAGGTGCCGAGTCTCGTGGGCGTCGCACGCAGTCTCGTCGTGATGCCCGGAACCGCGTCGATCTTCACGCGGAACGCCGGCACCCAGAAGTCGTGCAGGACGTCCTTCGTCTGGATGTCGAAGCGGACCGGCTTGTCCTTCGGCAGGTAGAGCTGGGTCGAGGTGACCGCTCTGCCGCCGGCCTGCGGGTAGCTGAACGTCCACGCGAACTGCACCGCCTGGACCTTCACGACGAGCTCGTCGGCGTGCTTGGTCTCGATGTCGTTCAGCACCGCATACGCGTAGCTGCACAGCGAGACGAGCAGGATCGCCGGGATCGCCGTCCAGAAGACCTCGAGGCGGGTGTTGCCGTGGATCGGCGGGCCGTCCTCGAGCTCCTGGCCGGGGCGCATGCGGAACGCCCACACGGAGTAGAGGATCACCGTCAGCACCAGCACGAAGATGGGGACCGAGACGATCATCAACACGTCGTAGAGCGTGTCGATCGGGTGGCCCTGCTTCGCGGCGTCGGCCGGGAACCAGTCGATCCACAGCGCCAGCGCGATGCCGATCGCAGACGCGATCGCACCGATGACGACCATCTGGATGATCGGGTGCCTACGCACCGCTGAGTCCTGTCGCGAGCACCCTCAACAACTCTCCGGCCGCGATCCTAAGGGACAGGCGGGACGAACCGCAAACCAGGACCGCCCGGCCCGACCTGACGGGCGCTCGCAAGCCGCTTCGGGCGCGCCGGCGCTAGGCGGCGTGGCGCATCGGCGAGCCGTGCTCGCGCATGCGGGTGCGGTATGCCGATGGCACCGCTCCGAGATGACGCCGGAACGTCTTGGCGAACTGCGCCGGCTGGCGGTAGCCGACGCGGCGGGCGACCTCGCGCACCGTCAGCGAGCCGTTCGCCAACAGCCCTGCCGCGCGCTCCATGCGCACGCGCGTGAGGTGCTCGCGGAACGTCGTGTGCCCGATTTCGGCGTAGGCCCGCTGCAGCTGCCGACGGGAGCTGGCGACACGGCGGGCGATGTCGTCGAGCTCGAGATCCGATGCATACTCGGCTTCGACGATCCGGATGGCCTCCGTATAGAGCTGCGTGCGGTGGCGGACGGTCCCGGGTCGTTGCATGTGCATCAGATACGTATCAGCGGGAGGTTTGGTTCCCGTTCCTGGCAGGAAAGCTGCAATCTGGCGCACCGACGCGCTTTGGGTACGGCGGCAGTTCGCATGCTGACCCTGACGCGGCTCTTGCATGGCCCCCGGGGGACGGGGTTATGCTTGAGGCAATCGTTGCAAGCTAAATCGGAGGCGCACGATGCACGTACGCGAGGGGATGAGCGCAACCGCGCTGACGGTCGGTCCGGATCACACGCTGCGCGAGGCGGCGCGGTTGATGCACGAGCGACGCGTCGGCTCGGCGATCGTGCTCGACGGCGACCAGCCCGGACCGGGGCTCATCACCGAGCGCGACCTGCTGGCGGCGATCGGCCGCGGGCTCGACCCGGACGTCGAGCGGGTCTGCGATCACCTCACGAGCGAGCTCGTGTTCGCGGCGCCCGACTGGTCGCTGGAGCAGGCAGCCTGCGAGATGGTGCGCGGCGGCTTCCGCCACCTGCTCGTCGTCGAGGGCGGTGAGATCGCCGGCGTCCTCTCGATGCGCGACGTCGTCCGCTGCTGGACGGAGGACGGCGCCGTCTGCGCGGTGCCTCTCGCCAGCTGAAATCCGCCGCTGACGGCGCGGTTCAGTGCGAGTGATGCTCGGGCGGAAGCGCGGCGATGTCGCGGCGCGTCGACGCGATCCACTTGACCGTGGTCACGACGAAGAGGATCCCGCCGACGACGCTCAGGACCCAGCCGAGCGTGACGCCGATGATCGCGAGCGTGAGGCCGGCCGCGTTGAGGATCGGCAGCAGGCTTGGACCGGGGAGGTGGATCTCCTCGCCGACGGGCGGCGGGGTCTGCTCGGGATTCGTCATCGCAGTTAGGAGATGTAGATCGCGGCGGCCAGGAACGAGGCGCCGAACATGAAGACGCAGACCGCCGTGGCGATCAGCGCCGAGCGGATGTTCTTGCGGGCGAGGCGACGGTCCATGAGGGGGCGAATCCTATCGGTCTGGGGAGCGGGATGAAGCGCCGTCAGAGCTTGGCGTCGGCCACCATCGCGGCGAACAGCAGCGCGAGGTAGAGCAGCGAGTAGAGGTAGAGGCGCAGCGCGGCGCGACGGTCCGGATTGCGCTGAAGCCGCACCGCCAGCCACAGGAACACGCCGCCGAGCACCGCGGCGGCGGCCGCGTAGAGCGCGTCGAACAGACGGCCCGCGAACGGCAGGAACGTGATCGCCACGAGGAGCACGCTGTAGAGCGTGATCTGGCGGCGCGTCTCGTCTTCGCCGCGCACGACCGGCAGCATCGGCACGTTGACCTTCGCGTACTCGTCCTTCATCAGCAGCGACAGCGCCCAGAAGTGGGGCGGGGTCCAGTAGAAGACGATCGCGAACAGATAGAGGGCAGAGCCGTCGAGCCCGCCGGTGACCGCGGCCCAGCCGACGAGCGGCGGGACCGCTCCGGCCGCGCCGCCGATCACGATGTTCTGCGGCGTCGAGCGCTTGAGCCACAGCGTGTAGACGAACACGTAGCCGAGGAAGCCCGAGAGGGCGAGCAGCGCGGCGACGACGTTGACGGTGAGGCTCAGCTCGGCGAACGACAGCGCGGCGAGCGCGATCCCGAACGTGAGCGCCGCGCGCGGGGAGATGCGCCCGGACGGGATCGGCCGGGTGGCCGTGCGTGCCATCTGGAGGTCGATGTCGCGGTCGTACCAGTGGTTCACGGCGCCTGCGCCGCCGGCGGACAGTGCGCCGCCGAGCAGCGTCAGCAGGATCAGGCCGATCGACGGGCTGCCGGCGACCTCCATCGTCGCCACGGTCGTCAGCAGCAGCAGCAGCTGGACACGCGGCTTCGTCAGCGTGACGTAGTCGGCGAGGAGCTGGCGCACGCTCGTGCGCGCGACGACCGCGCCGGGGGAGGTGAGGCGAGACGCTTCCACGACCGAGGGCAGCCTAGCGCGTGGCTCGGGTACGCCGGGCCGCCGTCGTCAGACGAAGCTGACGGGCTGACCCTCGGTCTCGCGATGCTCGATGCCGGACTGCCGCTCGACCTGCCGGCGGATGTCCTTCATCGGCTCGACCGAGCGGATGCGCGGCACGACGTCGAAGTTGTTGACCGGCGGCGGCGAGGTGGTGAACCACTCGAGCGTGTTCGCCTTCCACGGATCCGGGCCGGCCACGGCGCCGTTCTTGTAGGAGCGCACGAAGTTGATCACCGACAGCAGGATCCCGAAGCCGAGGATGAACGAGCCGACCGTGGAGATCTGGTTGTAGGCCGTCAGGCCGGCATCGGCGGGGTACTGGTAGACGCGCCGCGGCATGCCGGAGAGGCCGGCCGCGTGCTGGACCAGGAACGTCACGTTGAAGCCGACGAACATGAACCAGAAGGAGGCCTTGCCGAGCGGCTCGCTCAGCATCCGGCCCGTCATCTTCGGGTACCAGTAGTAGAGGCCGCAGAAGATCGTGAAGACCGCGCCGCCCATCAGCACGTAGTGGAAGTGCGCGACGACGAAGTAGGTGTCGGTCAGCTGCCAGTCGACGGGGAAGACGGCCAGGAAGATGCCCGTGATGCCGCCGACGACGAAGATCGAGAGGAAGCCGACGGCGAAGTAGAGCGGCGTCTTGAACTCGATGTTGCCCCGCCACAGCGTCGCGATCCAGTTGAAGATCTTCACGCCCGTCGGCACCGCGATCAGGAACGACGAGAGCATGAAGAAGCCGAGCACGACGGTCGGCACCGGCACCGCGAACATGTGGTGGGCCCACACGAGCGCCGCGAGGAAGGCGATCACGACCGTCGAGGCGGCGATCGCCTTGTAGCCGAAGATCGGCTTGCGCGCGAACACCGGCAGGACCTCGGAGATGATCCCGAAGCCCGGCAGGATCATGATGTAGACCTCGGGGTGCCCGAAGAACCAGAAGAGGTGCTGCCACAGGATCGGCGAGCCGCCCTCGGTCGGATCGAAGAAGTGCGTGCCGAAGTTGCGGTCCGTCAGCAGCATCGTGACGGCGCCCGCGATCACCGGCAGGGCGAGGATCAGCAGCAGCGCGTAGATCAGGATCGCCCACACGAACAGCGGCAGGCGGCCCCAGCCCATGCCGGGCGCGCGCATGTTCACGATCGTCGCGTAGAAGTTGATCGCGCCCACGAGCGAGGAGATGCCGGTGATGTGGATCAGGTAGATCCAGGCGTCCTGCCCGCCGCTCGGCGTGTAGATCTCGCTGGAGAGCGGGGTGTAGGAGAACCACCCGGCCTCCGGGGGCTGCCAGAAGAGGGAGGAGTAGAAGACGATCCCGCCGAAGAGGAGAAGCCAGTAGGAGTAGGCGTTCAGGCGCGGGAACGCCATGTCGCGCGCGCCGATCATCAGCGGCAGGAAGTAGTTCGCGAAGCCGGCCATCATCGGCACGACGAACAGGAAGATCATCGTCGTGCCGTGGAGCGTGAACAGCTCGTTGTAGTGCTCCGGCGTCAGCAGGTTGTTGTTCGGCGTCCCCAGCTGCAGGCGGATCAGCAGCGCCTCGATGCCGCCGATCAGGAAGAAGGCGAACGTCGTGACGATGTAGAGGATCCCGATCTTCTTGTGGTCGGTCGTGGTGAACCACTCGGTCCACCGCGCGCGCGTGGGCTCGGCCTTGACCTCGTGGGCGATCACCTGAGGCACCGGCTTCAGTGCGTAGTCAGAGGTGGCCATGATCGGTTCGGGTTCCTTTTGTTCTGCTGAGTTGGAAGAAGCGGGCGGGCGTTACAGGATGCCGTCGTCGGAGAGCTGTCTGCGCAGCTCGACGACCTGTCTGTTCGCGTCGCCGATCGCGGCTCTCTGGTCGGCGATCCACGTCTCGTACTCGCCGGGCGTCACGACTCTCACGCGCGCCGTCATGTCGGCGTGGTTGCGGCCGCACAGCTCGGCGCACTGGCCCTTGTACAGCTCGCCGGCGCGGGGCGCCTTGAACCACGTGAAGTTGCGGTAGCCCGGGACGGCATCGAACTTGCCGCCGAGCTTGGGGATCCACCAGGAGTGGATGACGTCGGTCGCCTGGATGTCGAGCACGACCGTCGTGTTCGCCGGCACCACCATCTCCTGGTAGGAGTAGGGCAGCCCGAACGCGTTGGACTTGCAGCTCGCGCCGTAGGTGTAGCGCCAGATGTACTGGCGGCCGGTCACGCAGATCGTGAGCTTCTTGCCGTTGGGCGGCGTCGGCTCCGTCGTCGAGGCGGTCAGCACGCCGTTCGCGAGCTGCAGGCCGTTCGCGCCGCTGTTCGGCGGATCCTGGATCGAGCCGAGCTTGGCGAAGGTGACGGCCGAGAGGACCACGAGGATCAGCGCGGCGCCGACGGTCCAGGAGATCTCCAGGCGCGTGTTGCCGTGGATCTGGGCGGCGACGCGGCCCTTCTTGGCGCGGAACTTGATCAGCGAGTAGAACAGCGCACCCTCGACGACCACGAACACGACGATCGCGATGTAGAGGATGATCTTGTACAGCGAGTCGATCTGGTCGGCGTTCGGCGACCCACCCGATTCAGGGGTGAGGAAGTCGGCGAACGCGCCGCTGGCGAAGACGAGCGAGCCGGTCGTCGCGAGCAGCAGGGCCGCGACGAGGCGGCGGCGGAAAGAGGATTCAGGTCGCAAGGCGGCGCGGATTCTACTCATGCGGCGGCGGAGTGCTCTCACCGGCCCTCGAACGCCGGCGGACGCTTCTGAAGGAAGGCCGTGACACCCTCGATGAAGTCTTGCGTGACCGCCTGCTCCTGCTGGATCGCCGCCTCGAGCTCCAGCTGCTCCTGCAGGCTGCGATACGCCCACGCGTTGAGCTGTCGCTTGGCGCCGGCGTAGGACAGCGTCGGTCCGGAGGCGAGGCGGGCGACGAGCGCGTCGGCGGCGCCCTGCAGCTCGCCGTCCGGGTGGACCGCGTTCACGAGCCCCCATTCGAGCGCCTCGGGGCCATGGATGCGCTCGCCGAGCATCGCCATCTCGAGCGCGCGCGTGAGCCCGACGCGCGCGGGGATGAACGCGGACGAGCCGCCGTCGGGGACGAGGCCGATGTTGACGAATGCCAGCAGGAAGTAGGCCGACTCCGCGCACAGCACGAGGTCGCAGGCGAGCGCGAGCGAGCAGCCGACGCCGACGGCGCCGCCGTTGACGGCCGCGACGACCGGCTTCGGCAGCTCGCGGATCGTCGTGATGACCGGGTGGTAGCGCTCGTGCAGCGAGGTCTGCAGGTCCGGCTTGCCGTCGGGCGTGAGGTCGAAGCCGGCGGACAGGTCGGCGCCGGAGCAGAAGCCGCGGCCGGCGCCCGTCAGCAGCACCGCGCGCAGCTCGTCGTCCTCGGCCACGCGGGCGAAGGCGGCCTTCAAGTCGCGCGTGAGCGTCGCCTCCCAGGCGTTCATCTTGTCCGGGCGGTTCAGCTCGATGCGGGCCGCACCGCCCGCGCGCTGGAGGTTCACCGTCTCGTAGGCGTGCAGCAGCTCGTAGTCGCTCATCCGGGCGATCCTAGGTCTGCGCACCGGTGCGTGCGCCGGCCGCCATGAGACCGCGCTCATATACTCCCCGCGCTTTGCGGAAGTCCAAGGCCATTCGAGCAGCGGCGTGGGCCGTCGTCGCCGCCGGCGTCGCCGCCCCGGTCGTGCGCCGCAGGATGCGCCTGAGCAAGCCGGCCGTGCTCGCCACTGCCGCGGCGGCGCCGGTCGCCATCTGCGTCGCGCTGCCGCGCACGCGCACGCGCGACGTGGCCGCGTGCGCATTGCAGATGTGGGCCTACCTGGCCGCCTACGAAATGCCGAACGACGACCCCGAGGCGCTGCGCAGACGCGTGCGGATCGACTATCCGGTCAAGGTCGATCGCGCGCTTGGGCTCGGGGTGCCGCCGACGCTGCGGCTCCAGCGGCTGCTGCGCCCGCCCGGCGAGATGCGCCGCGTCGAGAAGGTGCTGGTGTGGACGCACTGGGTGTGGTTCGCCGTCCCGCACGCGGCGACTGCGTACGTGCTCGTGCGCGAACGCGAGCGCTTCGGTCGTGCGGCCGCGACGACGTACGCCGTCTTCGACCTCGGCGCGCTCGTGTATCACCTGGTTCCGACCGCGCCGCCGTGGTACGCCGCGGAGAGAGGTCGGCTGGGCGATGCGCGAACGCCGCCGGTGCGGCGCATGATGGTCGAGTACGGCGAGCAGTTCTGGAAGCACCGCTGGGGGCCGCTCTACTCTGTGCTGGGAGGCAATCCCCTCGCCGCCATGCCTTCGCTCCACTTCGCCACGTCTGTAAATGCCGCGCACCTGCTCGCCGAGTCGGGCCGGATAGAGGGTGCGATCGGCTGGACATACGCGCTGACGCTCGGGCTCGCGCTCGTGTATCTGGGCGAGCACTACGCAGTCGACCTGCTCGCGGGGCTTGCGCTGACGGAGAGCGTGCGCGCGCTCGCGCCCGTCGTCGGGCCCTCGCTTGAGCGCACCGCGCGCGTGGTGCAGGCGATCGAGGCGCAGGCGCATCCCTGATGGCTGAGGATGCCGTCGAGCGCGCTGCCCGGGCCCGGATCGAGGAGCCCTCGACGGCGCCGCTCGTCGAGCGTCACGCGGTGGCAGCGGGCGGGACGGCGCATCATGACGAGGAGGACATGCCGCGCGTCGCGCTGACGCGGCGCCGCGTGATCCTGTTTGCCGTCTTCGTGCTCGCGTCGATCGCGCTGCTGTACTTCGTCCTGCCGCAGATCGACGGCGTCAAGGACGCGTACAAGAGAGTCTCCAACGGCGACCACGCCTGGCTGGCCGCGGCGCTCGCATTCCAGGTCGCCTCGATCGCGAGCTACGTCGCGCTCTTCCACGGCATCCACGTGCCGCCCGGCTCGCCGCTCACGCACAGCGACAGCTACCTGATCACGATGGCCAGCCTTGCGGCGACGCGGCTGTTCGCGGCGGGCGGCGCCGGCGGCGTCGCGCTGACCGCGTGGGCGCTGCGGCGCTCCGGAATGGAGCGGCGCGAGGTGGCCGAGCGGATGATCGCGTTCCTCGTCGTGCTCTACGGCGTCTACGTGGTCGCGATGCTCGTGTTCGGCGTCGGCCTGCGCACCGGGATCCTGCCCGGCGAGGCGCCGTTCGGCCTGACGGTCGTCCCGGCGATCATCAGCGGCATCGCGCTGCTGCTGTTCGGGGCGCTCGCGTTCGTGCCGGAGGACTTCGAGCAGCGGATCGAGCGGATGGCCCCACGCCGGCCGCGGCTCGCGCGCTGGCTGCGCCGCTTCGCGCTCGCGCCCGCCTCGATGAGCGGTGGGATCCGCTTCGCGATGCACAAGGCGATCCATCCGGACTGGGCGATGCTCGGTGCGATCACCTGGTGGACGTTCAACATCGGAATCCTGTGGGCCTCGTTTCGCGCCTTCGGCTCCTCGCCGCCGGTCGCCGTGCTGGTGCAGGCATTCTTCGTCGGCATGCTCGCGAACCTGCTGCCGATTCCCGGTGGCATCGGCGGCGTCGACGGCGGCATGATCGGCGCGCTGGTGGCGTTCGGGATCCCGGCAGGGACGGCGGTGCTTGCGGTGCTCTCGTATCGTCTGTTTGCGTTCTGGCTGCCGACGGTCCCGGGTGTGATCGCCTACTTCCAGCTGCGCCGGCGCGTCCAGGCGTGGCGGCACCGGCTGTCGCCGGTCTGAGCGGGCGCTATACTTTGTGAAGTATTGGAAACGGAGCGGGAATGGCTGACGTCGAGGACGTGATCATCATCGGGAGCGGGCCGGCCGGCTACACGGCCGCGCTGTACACCGCGCGCGCGAACCTCAACCCGCTCGTGATCGAGGGCTTCGCGTGGGGCGGGCTGCTGCAGCAGACGACCGACGTCGAGAACTTCCCCGGCTACCCCAGAGGGATCATGGGGCCGGAGATGATGCAGGACCTGCGCGATCAGGCCGAGCGCTTCGGCACGCGCTTCATCACCGACGACGCGACGAGAGTCGAGCTGACCGACGGCGGGATCCAGACGGTCTGGATCGGCGACGAGGCCTACCGTGCGAAGGCGGTCGTGCTCGCGACCGGCGCGCAGCACAAGAAGCTCGGCATCGACGGCGAGGACCTGCTCTCGGGCCGCGGCGTCTCCTACTGCGCGACGTGCGACGCCGCCTTCTTCAAGGAGCACGACACGGTGATCGTCGGCGGCGGCGACTCGGCGATGGAGGAGGCGATCTTCCTCGCGAAGTTCGCGGCGAGAGTGCATGTCATCCACCGCCGTGACGAGTTCCGCGCGTCGCCGATCATGCTCGACCGCGCGAGAGCGGTCGAGAACATCGAGTTCCTGACGCCGTACGTGCCGGAGGAGTTCGTCGCGGGCGAGAACGGCTCGCTGGCGACCGTCCGCGCGCGCCATGCCGAGACGGGCGAGCTGCTCGAGGTGCCGGCGACCGGAGCGTTCGTCGCGATCGGCCACGTGCCCCAGTCTGAGCTGTTCGCCGACCAGGTCGAGCTCGACGAGAACGGCTACGTGAAGACGCATGGCCACACGACCCGGACGGCGCTCGCCGGCGTCTTCGCCGCCGGGGACCTCGTCGACCACACCTACCGCCAGGCGATCACCGCCGCCGGCTCCGGCTGCAAGGCCGCGCTCGACGCGGAGTGGTACCTGCGCGACACGCCGCCGGACGTGACGGCGCGGCCTGCCTCGGAGACGATCGAGGCGTAGTCGCGCTACGCGCCGGCCGCCGGCGCGAGGACGTTGAAGTCGATCTCGAGCGTGGGGTCGACGGCAAGCGCCGCCTGCAGCGAGCCGGCGAGCGCGGCGACGAGCAGCTCGCGCACCTGCTCGGCCGACAGATCACGGTGGTCGAGCCAGTCGAGGCTGACGCCCTCGACGAAGGACAGCCAGCCCTCGAGCGCGGCGCGCAGGGCCGGAGACGGCTCGGCCTGGTGTGCGACGCCCTGGGCGATCAGGTGCAGGAACGCGGTACGGTCGCGGTCGCGAATCGCGCGCACCTCGGGGTCGGAGCCGAGGCCGGCGAGATGCAGCGCGCGGAAGCGCGCATCGTGCTCGTCGACGAATGCCAGGTAGGCGTCGAGCGTGCGGCGCAGGCGCTCTGCCGGGGGGAGCGCCGGGTCCGGCTGGGCGAGTGCGAGCAGCTCATCGGCCTCGGCGCGGATCGTCGCGAGGTAGAAGCCGCGCTTGCTTCTGAAGTAGTAGTAGAGGAGGCCCTTCGCGACGCCGGCTGCGGCCGCGACGTCGTCGATCGACAACTCGTCGTACGCGTGCTTGGCGAAGAGCTGGCGACCGATTGCGAGCAGGTCCGCACGCCGGTCGGCGGCTGGAGCCGCGAGTGTGTCTTGACTTCCGTTCAAGGCGCTGTCTATCGTAGCCCGCATGAGCTTGAACGATGTTCAAACCGCTGGGTCGGTGCAAAAAGCCGCCGACCTGATCTCGTACGAGGACCTCTACGCGCGCTGGGAGCAGGGCAACTGGAGCGCCACGGAGCTCGACTTCACGGAGGACGCGCGCCAGTGGCGCGAAGAGCTCACCGACTTCGAGCGCAAGGCCGCGCTGTGGAACTACGCACTGTTCTTCTGGGGCGAGGACGCCGTCGCCGACAACCTCTCGCCCTACATCGACGCGGCGCCGCTGGAGGAGCAGAAGTACTTCCTCGCGACGCAGCAGGTCGACGAGGCGCGGCATGCGGTCTTCTTCAAGCGCTTCATGCACGAGGTCTGCGGTCTGGGCGACGGCACGACGTCGAGTGGGCTGAACGCGATCAAGCCGGAGCTCACGTGGGGGTTTCGCAAGGTCTTCGGCCGCCTCGACACGATGGCGGACGAGCTGCGCAAGGACCGCTCGCCGCAGAAGCTGTCGGCCGCGGTGGCGCTCTACCACATGGTGATCGAGGCGACGCTCGCGCAGCCCGGACAGCACTTCATCACCGCCTATCTCGAAGAGCGCGACATCCTGCCGGCGTTTCGCGAGGGCATGACCCAGATCGCGCGCGACGAGCAGCGTCACATCGCGTTCGGCGTGAAGCTGCTCGCGGACGTAGCGTCGGGGGATCCGCGCTGCCGGCGCGCCGTCGCGGACATCCTGCGCGAGGTCACGCCGTGGGGGGTGGCGGTGCTGCAGCCGCCCGGCTGGGACCGCAACTACACCGAGGTGTTCGGCTTCTCGCTCGAGGACATCGGCGAGGAGGGCATCACGTCGCTGCAGACGAAGCTGCGCAGCGCAGGCATGCCGGTGGAGGAGCTTCCCGGGCCGCCGGTGATCCCGCCGGACGAGACGCCGCGCGAGGTGGCCACGCGCGGGCCGCTGCTCGTGCAGGCGGGACTGCTCGGTGAGAGACAGGCCGCGGCCCCGAAGGACGCGGCGTCGGTGGAGCTCGTGATGGACGCGGTGCGTCGCGGGCTGCCGGCGACGAACGGCACGGCGTTGTCCGTGCAGTTCGCCTTCACCGACGTCGAGCCGTGGGTGCTGCGGTTGGTGCCGGGCGGCGACCCGGTCGTCGAGCGCGGGCACGAGGCGAAGCCCGACGTGACGCTGCGGGTCAGCTGGGACGACTGGCTCGACGTCGCCGGCTCGCGCGTCAACCCCGGCCACGCGATCATGCGCGGCCGCCTGAAGCCGCGCGCGCGGCTGTCGGCGCTGAAGCTGCTGCCGGCGGCGCTGGGCGGGCGGGGGCGCTAGGGCGCGGGCGCTTCGGGCGCGTACGGCCGCAGCGCTCGGAGCAGTCGCAGCATGCCCGCGCGCGTGGCGTAGCGCGTGGGCCTGCGCCTGGTGTCCACGCTGAGCATGACGACGGTGCCGGGCAGGCGCACGACCGCCAAGCGAGCCTCCGGTCTCGTGTCGCATCCGCGGCCCCCGAAGGACCAGATCGTCGCACGACGCTGCGCAAGCCTCACGCGCTTTCGGTGCGTGCAGGGATCGTGAGCGATGATGGCCAGTGCACTGCGGAAGAAGGACCGGCGGATCGTTCTTGGCCGCCACAGGTCGACGGCGACCGTCGGGTCGTCTCCGTACACCAGGGTCATGCTCGGGCCTCCGCGGGTCGGCAGGGGCGCGCTGACGTTCAGCGTCAGGCTCGGCAGGCTGCCGCGCGCCGCGAGATCGTGGCCGAGCCAGTAGATGGGCAGGTCAAAGCCTGGAGTGCTCAGCCCGACGTCGGCGTCGTCGTTGTCGGCCGGACTCAGCGGCGTGGGAGCCGCGATCCGCGCCTGCTGGGCAGCGGCCAGACGCAGCGCGGCCTGCACGCTCGCGTCGGCACTCGGTTCGCTCGACGCCCGCACGACCGCGAGCACGTCTCCCGAGCGCCACAGCACGTAGGAGCGCCGTCCGATGTATCTCCCAAGTCCGTCCTCTTCGCGGAACAGGACCGCCTGGTCACCGATCGCCGGCGCCGGGGCGATCATCTTCAGATCCTTGCGGGCGGACGCGTACATGGCCGAGACGAATGCGCGCGGGCGCATGAGCGCCAGCTGTGGTCCGGCGACGTCGTCGAACACGAACGCGCGGCTCGACACCAGGTCCGGGCCGGCAGGCGCGCCCGGCGCGACCCACACGCGCGAGAACTTGATCTCGCAGCCACGGTGGGGAAATGCCGCGACCTCGTCTACGACATGGCTCCTGCCGGCGCCGCGCAGCGTCGTCGACACACACCCGTTGGCAGAGACCACGTAGCCCGCGCCGATGTCGGCGAGCCGGAGCGTGAGCTCCTCGGGGCTCGCAGCGGCGGCCGGCGTGGCGACCAGCAGCGTGGCCGCGACGGCGAGGCCGAGCGAGCCCACACGTGCGATCACGGCGCCGACGGGCTCGTCGGCTCGCGCAGGCGCAGCGCGCGGACGATGCGGCGCATGCCGGCAATCGACTCGTAGCGGCTGACCGGGCCGTGGCAGCTCACGCAGTCGTCGGCGGAGACGAAGGCGACCACGCCCGGGAGGACCACGACGGCGGTTGTGTCGTCGAGCGCGTCGGCCGTCTTGCGCTCGTCCAGCTTGGGGCACCGCGGCGAGCGCTGGAAAATCGTCGCGCGGCCGTCGCGCAGGGTCAATCTACGAAGCAGGTAGCAGCGATCGTGCCGCATGTGCCGCAGGTCGCGCCGCACGGCCGGGCGGCGCATGAAGCGCGGCCGCACGAGCGCGAGCGTGACCTGCGCGTGGCTGTGTCTGCGGCCGTAGAAGAGGATCGGCCCGGCATCTTCGACGTCCCCGAAGAGGTTCCCCGGAATGCTGCCGACGAAGCGCAGCTCAGGCAGCGCCCCGCGCCCCGGCATCTCGCGGCCGAGCCACCAGATCGGCAGGTCGAGGCCCGGGTCGTCAAGCGGGACCGCGCCTCCGTCGTTGTCTCCCGGCTGCAGCGCGGTGGGTGCCGCGATGCGCGCCTGCTGGAGCGTCGCGAGATCGAGCGTCGTCTGGACGTCCATCGTGCGGTGGCGGATGAGCGCTGCGTCCGCGAGCAGGCCCGCGAGCACCGGTCCGGATCGCCACAGAACTGCGGCGCTGCCGTCGGCGCCGCGCAGCAGAACGGTCTCGTCGCCGATCGCCGGCGCGGGGGCAACGATCCTGGGCTGCTCGAGGTCCGGCAGGGCGAGCGACGCGGCCTGGAGCGGATCGGCGAGCGCGGCCGCGGCGCCCTCTGCGCTCGGCAGCACGAGCACCGTGCTGATCACCATGGCGGGATCGGATCCAGTGCCCGAGGCGGTCCAGACGTGCCAGAAGTCCATCTCGCAGGCGTGCCCCGTCCCAGGTGCGAGGTCGGTGATCGGCGCCTGGGCGCTGCAGGTCGGCGCCAGCACGGCGTAGCCCGGTGGGAAGTCCGTCAACCGCAGCGTGAGATCGCGAGGCGCGGGTGCAGCGGACGCCCACGTGGCGCCTGCGCCGAGCAACGCGAGGACGAGCGTGAGAGTCGTGAGATGGCGGCTCACGGCGTCAGCACGATCTTGAGCGCCTCGCGGGCGTCGTAGACGCGGTAGGCCTCGGGCGCGTCGGCGAGCTTCATGTGGTGGGTGACGAGCGGGGCGGGGTCGAGGATGCCGGCGCTCATCAGCGCGAGGACGCGGTCGACGTGGGCGATCACGTTTGCGAGGCCGAGGCGCAGCTGCAATCCCTTCAGCCAGGCGAGGCCGAGCGGGACCTCGCCCTTGCCGGCGTATGCGCCGATCCCGGACACGACGCCGGCGTCGCGCGTCAGCGAAACCGCGAGCGCGAGTGGACCTGGGTCGCCGACCGCGTCGACCGTCACGTCGACGCCGCCGCCGGTCGCGGCGCGGACCGCCTTCTTCGGGTCGTCGTCGGTCAGATGCAGGGGAGTCGCGCCGAAGCGCTCCGCCATCGCGAGCCGGTCCGCAACCGTGTCGATCGCGAACACGTGGGCGGCGCCCGAGGCCTTCGCGGCCTGGATCGCGCACAGGCCGACCGGGCCCAGTCCCAGCACCGCCACCGTGTCGCCTGCTCTCACGCCGGCGTGCGCGACGGAGTGGTAGCCGGTCCCCATGACGTCACCGGCGAACAGTGCGACGTCGTTCGACATGCCGTCCGGGACGCGGCGCAGCGTCAGGTTTGCGTGCGGCACAAGCAGCTGCTCAGCCTGCGCGCCCTGCAGGTCGCCGAGGTTCGGGCCGTGGCCGAAGGTGCGGCCGTGCGAGCAGCGGTGGTAGTCGCCGCGGATGCACGGGGTGCAGGTGGCGCAGGCCGTCACGAACGTGCCGAGTACGCGGTCACCAACCGCCACACGCTCGACCGCCTCGCCCGCATCGGTGACGATTCCGACGAACTCGTGGCCGATCGTGAAGCCCTTCCCGACCGGCACGCGCCCATGGTAGATGTGCAGGTCCGAGCCGCAGATGCCGCTCGCCTCGATCCGGACGATGGCGTCGTCGGGCGCCTGCAGAACCGGCTCGGCGACCTCCTCGACGGCGACCTCGCCGGGGGCCTGGAAGGTGACGGCGTGCATCAGTCGCTCTCCTCGTCGAGGTCGTAGGTGAAGAAGCCCTCGCCGGTCGCCTGTCCGATGCGCCCGGACAGCACGAGCCGGCGCAGCAGCGGCGCCGCGCGGTAGCGCTCCTCGCGGTACTCGTCGCTGAGGGCGTCCAGCACGGACAGGACGTGGTCGAGCCCGATCGCGTCGCCCCACGCGAGCGGGCCGCGCGGGTGGTTGAGGCCGTGGACCATGCCCGCGTCAAGGTCGGCCGGCGTGCCGACGCCCTCGCCGACCGCGAACGCCGCCTCGTTGACGAGCTGGCAGACGATCCGCCCGAGCACGAGCCCCGGCGCGTCGCCGACCCATTCCGTGTGGAGGCCGAGCGTCGCGAAGAAGCGCTCGGCGGCGGTCGCGGCCGCGTCGAGCGAGTCCGCGCCGCGCGTCAGCTCCACCAGGCCGCCCGCCTCCAGCGGCGGCAGCGCGTGGAAGCCGACCGCCGCGCCGCCCGGGTCGAGGGCGGCAAGCGAGCCGCCGTGCAGGCAGATCGCCTGCGGGCCGCCCTGCAGCGGCGGGTCGTCCTCGGTCGCGCCGCAGTCGAGGATCAGGAACGGCACCTCGCCGTCGACCTCGGCCGGCGTGCGCGCGTCCCAGCCGGCGTCCTCGGCGCGCTCCAGCAGCAGGTGCGCGAGCGGGATCTCGCCGGCGATCACGACGATCGGGCCGCCCGGCGCTCTGGGCAGATCGGCCTGCGGCGCCAGCGGGTCGTCGGGACGATGCGGACCGTCGCGGTAGTCGTAGAAGCCGCGGCCGGACTTGCGGCCCGTGCGGCCGGCAGCGACCATCCGCGCGCTCAGCGGCGACGGACGCCAGCGCGGCTCGCCGAAGCTCAGCTCATGGAACGACTTCGAGACGTCGAAGCCGACGTCCACGCCGACGAGGTCCATCAGCTCGAACGGACCCATGCGGAAGCCGCCCCCGAGGCGCGCGATGCGATCGACCTGCTCGACGCTCGCGATCCGCTCGGTCACGCAGCGCAGCGCCTCCAGCCCGAACGGGCGGTTCGCGCGGTTGACGAGGAAGCCGGGCCCGTCGGCCGCGTCGATCACGACCTTGCCCATCGCCTCGCCGAGCGCGCGAGCGCGGGCCAGCGCCGCCTCGCCCGAGTCCTCGCCGGCGACCACCTCCAGCAGTCTCATCAGCGGCGCGGGGTTGAAGAAGTGCATGCCGACGACGCGCTCGGGGTTCGTCGGAACCGCGCCGGCGATCGCCGTGATCGGGATCGACGAGGTGTTGCTCGCGAGCACGCACGTCGGCGAGACGATCTCCGCCAGGCGAGCGAACAGCTCGCGCTTGAGGTCGAGCCGCTCGGGCGCCGCCTCGATGATCAGCTCGCACGCTTCGAGCGCCTCCAGCGTGTACGTCGGCTCCAGCCGCGCGCTCGCGGCCTCCGCCTCCGTGGCGCTCCAGCGACCGCGCTCGGCTCCCTTCGCCAGGTTCGCGCGCAGCGTCTCGACGCCGCGGTCGAGCGCGGCGTGGTCGGGGTCGTGCAGCAGCGTGCGCGCGCCCGCCAGCACGGCGAGCTGGGCGATCCCGCCGCCCATCGTGCCGGCGCCGACGACGCCGACGATCTGTGGAGCCCCGCTGCTCACCCGGTCAGCGCGTTGATCCCGGTCGCAGCGCGGCCGATGATCAGCTTCTGGATCTGCGAGGTGCCCTCGTACAAGGTCGTCACGCGCACGTCGCGGAAGTATCGCTCGACCGGGTGGTCGTCGACATAGCCGGAGCCGCCGTGCAGCTGGATCGCGGTGTTGGCGGTGCGGACGGCAGCCTCGGTCGAGAACAGCTTCGCGATCGACGTCTCGGTGGTCGACGGCTTGCCCTGGTCCTTCAAGACCCCGGCGCGCCAGGCGAGCCCGCGGGCGGCCTCCATGTCGACGACCATGTCGGCGATCATCGCCTGCACGAGCTGGAAGGAGGCGATCGGCTTGCCGAACTGCTCGCGCTCCTTCGCGTAGGAGACGGATGCGTCGATGCAGCCCTGCATCACACCGACGCAGCCGCACGAGACCGAGTAGCGGCCGGAGTCCAAAGCGGACATCGCGACCTTGAAGCCGTCGCCGATCCCGCCGAGCATCGCGTCGTCGCCGACCGCGACCTCGTCGAGCGCAAGCTCCGCCGTGTCTGAGCCGCGCAGCCCGAGCTTGTGGTGGATCGGCTGGGCCGTGAAGCCGTCCGCTCTCGTGTCGACGAGGAAGCAGGCGAGGCCGCGATAGCCGAGCTCCGGGTCGGTCTGGGCGAAGATCAGCGCCATGTCGGCGTGGCAGCCCTGCGAGATGAACATCTTCGCGCCCGAGATCGACCAGCCGCCGTCGACCTGCTTCGCGCGCGTCTTCTGGTTTGCGGCGTCGGAGCCGGTGTCGGGCTCGGTGAGGCCGAAGCACCCGAGCCACTCGCCGGAGGTCAGCTTCGGCAGATAGGTCTGCTTCTGCTCCTCGGTGCCCCACTTGAGGATCGCCGAGCAGACCAGCGAGGTCTGTACGGAGACGACCGTGCGCATCGAGGAGCAGCCGCGGCCGATCTGCTCGACGACGAGCCCGTAGGAGATGTAGTCGAGGCCGGCGCCGCCGTACTCGCGCGGGACGATTGCGCCGAGATAGCCCTGCGCCGCCATCTTGGCGACCAGGTCGGTGTCGAAGTGGGCGTTGCGGTCGTTGTCGCGAGCGCGCGGGACGATCTCGTTGTCGGTGAACTCGCGCGCGGTGTCGCGGATCAGGCGCTGCTCGTCGGTCAGGTCGAAGTCCATGGCCGGCACGCTAGCTGGCGCGCCGCGCCGCTTCGCCGGTTCGGTTGGCCGGGTGGGCATCCCGTCAACTCCCGACCGCGGGGGCTCTGCGGCCGGGAGTCGGCGGGCCGTCGTCCGCGGCCGGCGTGCCGGCCGGCCGCGGAGCGCCGTGCTGGGACTAGGTCACGTCCCCGAACCTGGTGTACGGAGGCCGGCTCATGGGGATGGGTTCGCCGTGACCTGCACGGCCGACGAGAGGCCCCGCTGATTGACGGGACCGCCGGGGACGAGCGTGCGGTACTGCGCGCTGCCGGGCGCCGCGAGCGTGAACGGGATCGCATACGCCGAGCCCGTGCCGACGCGTGCCACCGCGACCGTCCGCCACACGCTGCCGTCGAGCCGCAGGAGCAGGATCACGTGCCCGCTCTTGTCGGGCTGGACCGTGCCGCTGAACGTGACGACGTCGCCGACGGTGGCGGTGGTCGCGCTCGGAGCGATCGAGACGACGTCGCGCACGCCTTGGAACAGGCGCGCGGTGCGCGTGTGCGGATCGGCCGTGACACGCACCTGGTAGACGGTGTTGCGCGCCGGCGACTGCACGAACGAGTAGGCCCCGTTCGCGTCGGTCGCACCAGTCGCGATCGCGTGCAGACGTCCGCGCCACTCGTCGCGGCCGAACAGCGTCACGGACGTGCTCGCGCCGCCGGTGAACGTGCCGGAGATCGTGACACTGCCGCCGAAGTCGATCGGCTGCGAGCTCGACCCGATCGTGAAGCCGGCCGCCTGCAACTGCTGGACGGTGATCGAGATCGGCGTCGAGGGGCTGCGCAGCGTGCGGCGGTTGGGCTGCAGCAGCACGCGCAGAGTGCGGTCGCCGGGCACGCGAAAGCGGTGGACGATCGTGTATCTGCCGTCGGCGCGCACGAAGCCGCCGTCGATCGGGACCCAGCGGTCGCCGAGCAGGCCGGCCTGGCGCTGGAGCAGGATGCGGTGCCCCGCGTTCGCGGGGGAGACCGTGCCGGTGAAGGGGATCGGCGTGGCCGTCGTGAGATCGCCGGCCGGCTGGTCGAGTGTCACCGTCGCGGCGATCCGTACCGGATGGTGATGCTGATGCGGGTGCCGGTGTGCTGATGCCGCTGCCGGCAGCGCGAGTGCCGCGACAAGGGCGGCGATGAGCATGGCGATGCGGGGACGCAAGCGAGCCTCCAGTGCTGGCATGGGTGGTGGACGACCCCTTGGCGGCTCCCTCCGAGCGCCGCCACATGCCGGCCGGCAGGGGTGTTGACGCCTGCTTGAACACCGGGGTGGAACGCGAGTTGCGCCGCGCCTAGACTCAGGCGATGGACCCCTTCCTTGCGATCGTGCTCGGCGCGATCGGGTTCGCGCTTGTGGCGTTCATCGTGATCGGGATCCTCAACACGCCGGGCAGCGGCTCCGAGCAGCTCGGCTGGAACACCTCGCACGATCACGACCGCACGCAGTCCGTGCGCGAGGCGGAGGATCTGGAGCAGATGCTGGAGGCGGCGAACGCGCGCCGGCGGGCCCGCGGCGAAGCCGAGCTCACGGTAGACGGACTGCTCGAAGACGAGGACGTGCGTCGCGGGTACATGTGAGTAGGCTGCGCCGCCGATGGCGCGGGTCTTGATCGTCGGATGTGGATGCCGCGGGCAGGCGCTCGCACGCGCGCTGCGCGAGCAGGGACACGCCGTGCGAGGGACGACGCGCACGGAGCAGCGGCGCGTCGCCATCGAGGCAGCCGGGGCTGAGGTGTGGATCGGCGATCCGGATCGGATCGCGACGATCAGCTACGCACTCGCCGACGTGACGATCCTCTGCTGGCTGATGGGCTCGGCCGAGGGGCCGGCCGAGCAGGTCGAGGCGCTGCACGGCTCGCGGCTCAGAATGCTGCTCGAGCGCACGATCGACACGACCGTGCGGGGACTGCTGTACGAGGCGGCCGGGAGCGTCGACGCCGCCCTCCTCGCGGCGGGGGCGGAGACGGTACGCGCAGCGTGCGGCTACTCCGAGATCCCGCATGCGCTGCTGGAGGCGGACCCCTCCGACCACGATGCGTGGCTCGCCGCGGCACTGCACGCGATCGCCGAGCTACTCGCATACGAGCGCGCCTGAGCGGCGGCGCTATCCTCGACTCTAGAAACGGCCAAAAGCCGATAGGAGTTTGGAGGTTCCCCATGGCCGAGTATGCGAAGGACGTGCTGGTGGAGCCAGAGTGGCTCCAAGAGCACCTCGACGACGAGGGCATCCGCATCGTCGAGGTCGACGAGAATCCGGCGCTCTATGCCGAGGCGCACATCCCCGGGGCGATCGGGTTCGACTGGAAGCAGGACCTCCAGGACCAGGTCAAGCGGGACTTCCTCGGTCCCGAAGCGTTCGGCAGGCTGTTCGGCGAGCACGGCATCGCGAACGACCACCTGATCGTGCTCTACGGCGACCGCAACAACTGGTTCGCCGCCTACACCTACTGGTACCTCAAGTACTACGGGCACGACAACGTCAAGCTGCTCAACGGCCCGCGCGAGCGCTGGATCGCCGAGGGCCGCCCGACGACGACGGACGTGCCTGCGTACGCCGCTACGACGTTCACCGCCCAGCCGGGCGACGAGGCGATCCGCGCCAAGCGCGACGAGGTCCTCGGCGCGCTCGACGACGGCAAGAAGCTCGTGGACGTGCGCTCCCCGCAGGAGTTCTCCGGCGAGCTGATCGCGATGGCCGGCTACGAGCAGGAGGGCGCCCAGCGCGGCGGCCACATCCCCGGCGCCGCCTCGATCCCGTGGGCGAGAGCCGTGCGCGAGGACGGCACCTTCAAGTCGGCCGACGAGCTGCGCGACCTCTATGGCGGCAGAGGCGTCCTGAGCGGCGACCCGATCATCGCCTACTGCCGCATCGGCGAGCGCTCGGCGCACACGTGGTTCGTGCTGCACGAGCTGCTCGGCCAGGAGGACGTCAGAAACTACGACGGCTCGTGGACCGAGTGGGGCAACCTCGTGAACGTGCCGATCGAGAAGGGCGCGTAGCGCCGGCCGGGGCGTTCAGGACTCGGGCCTGTTCGCCCCGTCCGCCCCGCCGTCGCCGCGTCGCGCGGCGAGCGGTCCGAGCCGCTCCAGCAGGTCGCCGAGGATGCGCGCGGTCGCGCCCCAGATGAGGTGATCGCCGACGACGTAGGTGTCGGCGTCGAAGGTGAAGCCGCGGCGCGTGATCGGCCGCTTCGCGTAGCCGGCCACGAGCGCGTGCAGCGGCAGCTCGAGCACCAGCTCCACCTCGTTCGGGCTCGGCTTCCACGGGATCGGGTCGATCAACCCGACGTGCGGATAGATCAGGTATCCGGTCACGAACGTGCTGACGGGGGCGAGCGTTCCGATCAGGTCGACCTCCTGCGGGGAGAGCCCGATCTCCTCGTCGGCCTCGCGCAGCGCGGTCGTCGCGAGCTCCTCGTCCGGGTGGTCGCGGCGGCCGCCCGGGAACGAGATCTCGCCCGGGTGCCGGCGCAGGTCCTCGCGGCGCTTCGTGAAGACGGCGTGCAGCTCCTCGTCGCGCACGTACAGCGGGACGAGCACGGCCGCCTCGGTCTCGCCTCTGAGCCGAGCCGGCGACGGCTCCTGCGCCGTGGCGGCGAGGCGCGCGCGCAGCTCCTCGCGGATCGGCGTCACGCGCGCAACGCCCGGCTCAGGGGACCAGCTCGATGCGCTCGTCGAACATGACCTCGCCGTCGAGCGTGCGGTGGATCGGGCACTTGGCGGCGATCACCGAGAGGCGTTCGACCTGCTCGCTGGTGAGGTTTCTCGGCAGGCGCAGCAGCAGCTTGAAGCGGGTGGGGGCGCCGCGCTCGGCCGGCGTGTACTCAGCCTCGACCTCGATTCTGCCGATGTCCCAGCCCTTGCGCTTGGCGTACATCTCCACCGTGATCGCCGTGCATGAGGCGAGGCTCGCGGCGAGCAGCTCCTGCGGATTCGGGGCCTCGTCGTCGCCGCCCGACTCGTGCGGCTCGTCAGCCAGGATGCGGTGGTCGCGCACGTCGATCTCGTGCGTGAACGTGCCGGTGCGTCGCGCGGTCGCCTTCATCATCTTCGTGTCTTGCTCCGAGGGACTGGTCGTGCGTGTGTGCTGGTGGGCGCGCCCATCGTAGCGATGCGCTTGGCCGCGTCGAGCGACAGCGGACGCCGGCCTCATGGTTGACGGTGCCGACGTCGTCAGGTGGCGGCGCGACGGAAGGTCGGCTCGATCCGGATCTCGCTCGCGAGGCTGTTCGCGATGAAGCAGTGCCGATGCGCGGTGTCGGTGAGCTGGCGCAGGCGCTCGTCGTCCGGTGCGTCGCCGGCGATGATGATCGTGGGGCGCAGCGTGATGCGCGTGATCCGCAGCGGTCTGTCGTCCTCAGGCATCTCGCCGTGCGCGTCGTCCTCATACGCGACGACGTCGATGCGGGCCCGGGCGGCGACGGCGAGGAACGACAGCAGCTGGCAGCTGCTCGCGGCGAGCACCAACAGCTGCTCGGGGTTGAGCGTGGTCGGGTCGCCCTTGAAGGCGGGGTCTGCGGAGAGGGCGAGCGGCTGGTCGCGCGTTGCGGGCGGGCAAGTCGCCTCATGCGCGCGTGTGTAGTTGGCGTAGCCCTCGGCGGTGGATCCGCGCCAGCTGAGCTGCGCGGCGTAGCGGTGTGGCTGCGTTTCGTCGCTCACGCCTCGATCTCAACGGGCTCGCCGATTGGGATCCAGCGGAAGCGGTCTCTGAGCTCGGCGGGTGCGGCTTGCAGTGCGCGCTCGATCGCGTCGCGGCCCTCGCGGAAGTGCTTCCAGCCCTCGTAGTGGATCGGGATCGCGACATGGGGCTGGGTGAGGCGGGTGAGCTCGATCGCGTCCCTGGCGGTCATCGTGTAGTGGAACGGCCCCGAGATCGGGAAGCGGACGCCGCCGAGGTGGAGGATGGCGGTGCCGACGGTGAGGCGGCTGGGGACTTCGCGCACGCCGTCATAGAGGACGGTGTCGCCGGAGATCCAGACGGCGCCGTGTCTCTGATCCTCCGCGCTGAGCGCGAAGCCGATCACGTCCCCGACGAGCGGGCGCGAGAGCGGCGGACCGTGGCGGCAGGGGGTGGCAGTGATTTCGATCGGGGTCTTGCCGGGGGCCTCGAGCCTGGTGGTCTGCCAGTCGGCCAGGCCCTGCACGTTGGTCGCGCCTGCCTTGGTCAGGCGCTTGGCGCCGCTCTCGGTCGTGACGACGGTGGCGGCATTGGGCAGCAGGGCGCGCCCGGCGGGGTCGAGATTGTCCTCGTGGTGGTCGTGGCTCAGCAGCACGGCGTCGATCGTGCCGAGCTCTTGCGCAGAGAGCGCGGGCCCAGCCAGCTTCTTCGACGACGTGCCCCAGCCGAAGTTGTATCTGCGCCCCGGCTCGTCGAACGTCGGGTCGGTGAGGATCCGCCACCCACTGATTTCGATGAGGGCGGTCGGCCCGCCGATGTGCGTGATGCGCATGGTGCTCATTGGCAGCGAGCCTATGGGAGCGGTCGTGCGCGGGCGGCAGTCCGCCTGTTGCCCGCTCGGCCTGAGTCCTGACCGCCCGTATACTCGCCCGAACGGGGCGTGGCGCAGCCTGGTAGCGCGCCTGCTTTGGGAGCAGGAGGTCCCGGGTTCAAATCCCGGCGCCCCGATGCGGGGAAGGCGCAGGAAACACCTGCAAATCGGCACTGTCGGACCCGAGCCGGTGTCACACCATACGTCGGGTATCGGCCGAGGGAACAAGCAGGGAACAAGCAGAGCCGCCGGGAACAAGCAGGTGAGGCGTGATCGACGGCGATCTCGCACGCAAGCTCGGCGACGCCGGCGTCGACCTGGGCGTCATGGGGATCCAGTGGGGCAGACGGCCGGAGCGCGCGCCGGCGTGCTCGCTCACGGACCGCGATCTGCGGCTGCTGAGATTCGTGCACGACTTCGGCTACGTGAGCACGAGCACGCTCGCGGCGATGTTCTGGGGGCGGTACGGGTCGGCGGTGCGCGAGCGGCTCAAGCTGCTCCACGACATTGGGCTGCTGGACAAGCTGCGGCCGCGCGTCGGGCGGACGATGGGTGCGCCCGAGTGGGTCTACCGGCTGACGCTGCTCGGCTGGAGAGTGCTGCGCGACCAGGGGGAGCCTGCGGACGCCGAGGCGTTCAGACCGGCGAAGCTCACGTCGATCGCCTATGTCGAGCACGACGTGCAGGTAGCCGCGCTCATGGCGCAGATCGCGGCACGCGCGGCGGAGTTCGTCGGCAGAAGCGGCCCGCTGATCGACGCGGCCCCATTTGCGCTGCTCGGCCCGCGCTCGGGCACGATCGACCCAAGCCGCGAAAGACGTGCACCCGACGCCTCAGCGGCCTCGGATCTCGCCGGCCGTCGCGTGCGGCTGGGGAGAGCGCATCCGGGAGTCCTGAAGCCCGACGCGACCATGATCGGGGTCGACTCTCACGGCAATCGCACGGCCGTCATGTTCGAGTTCGACCGTACGCGGCGCCCGTCGAAGCAGGTCGAGCGGCTGCAGCGCTACGACTGGTTTCTGACGCTGGGATGGCGGGAGAGCCGGTATGCGCACCTGGACATCGAACCGGCGGTCCTGTTCGTATGTCTGGATGACCAACAGGCCCGAGGCTTAGTGAGTGCTGCGGACTTCGAGTTGCGGGCAGCGATTCAGCTTCCTCGGCAAGAGCAAGCCACGTTCGTCGGGCGTGAGCAAGTCGGCGCGATCACCCGCGATGCTCTCGTCAGGCAAGACGCTGCGGTGGTACAGCCTGCCCGCAAGTGGCCTTCAGATCGCCTCCCGGACTCGCCGTCACGACATCAGCTTGCCGTAGTCCGATTCTTCTGTGGGCCGATCTCCCAGGGTGAGGATGCCTGACGGCAGGCTGGCACTACCCTGATTCCGAGTCGTCCAAGCCGTCGGGCTCGTCGTCCGAGCGAGGCGCCTGATCTGCGGGACCAGGCTCATCCAGTCCAGAAGGATCGGGAGGGCTCGGATCATCAGCCACCCCCGGTTCCCAATCCTCGGGCGGGATCGGAACACCAAGCGACTGTAGCCGTCGGTCCCACTCATCAATGTTCGCGTTTGCGTTCGCAAAGCGGTCGAAGGCCGCAGTCACTTTGCGAGTCGGCGCCCGCAAGGCCCGAGACAGTCTGGCGTTGTCCTCGATCGCTTCCACCATGCTCGCCAAGCTGACGAGGTTTTCCCGGCTACTAGCCGCAATTTGTCGCATGAGCATGCCGAACTGGTGACCAGCCTCAAGATCCTCAGGATCCTGTTCCATGCTTTCGATTCGGACGAGATTGCCGGCGGACACGCTCCTCAAGACGGACTCGTATTCGTCCACGCTGGCATCCAGTCTGTCAGCGATATCGCTCAGTCCAGCGGCGTGACGCAGGATCACTTGGAGCCGTCCGCGCATGCCTTTCCCGGCAGCATCGCTTTCCTCTATCGCCTTTGTCGATGTATCCGCAAGCGCGCCCAGTTCCTCGACGCATCTGCCGACTGCTTCCAGCGCGGCGGGAAGAAGATCTTGTTTCTCCTCTGCCTCCGCCAGGATGTCGATGGGACCATGATCCTCGGCGTCCGTGTCTTCGCCAACTGGGGCCGAGGGGAGAGGCTGTGAAGGCTCTTCCGACGTTCTTGTGCCGCTCTCTGCTGATTCGTTCCAAATGCGGGTCGCGGTAACAGGATCGTAGGCGCCGCTTAGGGCTGCCTCGAGGAGCGAGATGAGTTCGTCGCGAGCATTGATCAATCCTATTCCGGAGCTGCTGAACTGGATCGTTCGAATCGTGTTGACGTCGAAGGGAAGGCGGCCGTACTCACCGATCTGGATTGTGAGCTTGTCGCGGGTGTGGCGCAGGCCGAGCTCGTACATGACGTTTGCATTTGCGCCAGTGAGGTCTGCGATGACGATGTCGTCGTCGCGGAGGCGCCGGAACACCTGCTCCGTGATCTCTCCGGCCCGAGAAAGACCGTCGGCTCGAACGGGCTCAAGACCGTGGTGTTTGCATGCCGGCTCGATTACCTCGGCCATGACGCGGAGCGACTGCTCGTACGTTTCCCGTTCTGGCGAACCGAACTCGCCGTGTCGGTTGCCGATCGGCCCGATGATGAAACAGGTGAGCGACGAGCGGCTGGGGTCGGGCTGCTGCATCGGAACCGCACCCTAACGAGCTAGCCGTGATCGTTCGCTGCTTGCTCCGTCTTACCCTGCGACATCCTGCAATGTCGGACCCCTGCTCCGGCGCGGTGCCCCTCGCTCCCCGCCAGATCGCCCGTCGTACCGGGGTCGAGGAAGGGGGTCACGGCTGACTTCGCTTCGCTTCGCACCCGTGACCCCCTTCCTCGACCAACACCACAAGATGTGGGTTGGGCCGGTTGAAACGAGTGATGGAGCAGGCGCGGAGCGAGGGGCACAGCGAGTGGCTGGTGACCGGGCGGAGGGCAGCAGGCGGGGGCGGACGACTGGCAGCAGATCATCTGCAGGGCTGGAAGGGGACGGAGTGGCAGCGATGGCACCTGGCGGGGGATAGAGCGGACCGGTAGGCGTTTGCGGAGATTTGTTGCAAACGCGTGTTGTGTTGCAACAGGCGAAGGGCTTAGCGTCCGGGGACTTCTACAGATAGAGGCCCGACGGGTGGTTGGACACCCGCCGGGCCGTGCACAGGAGAGGTAGCTCCCATGCAGAAGCAGCGTATCCCGCGCGAGCCGCGTTCGGCAGCGCACGGGTCCCTTGGTAGAGCAGTTCGTGAGCTGCGCGCTCGGTTCGGTCTCTCGCAAGAGGCGCTCGCGTTTCAGGCCGGCTTGCATCGCAACTACGTCGGCGCGATCGAGCGCGGCGAGATCAACCCGACGTTCTCGACGCTGATCAGACTCGCGCGCGGCATCGACATCGCGCTCTCGGAGCTGATTGGCCTCTACGAGCAGCGCTCGGGCCATGTGCTGCCCGAGCCGCTCGTTGGTACTCCGCACAGACCGAGGCATCACTAGCCGATAACCAGTGCTCGCAGCGTGATGGCGGGTCGGGCATCGAAGGAGACGAGAGCGGCCGGTGGTTCCCACGCTCGTGTTGGGGGCCGCCGCCGGCTCCGCCCAGACCCGGCCGGATGCTTGCTGCTGTGGAGATCGCGTCGCTGGAAGCGCAGTCCGTTGCGGCACTGCGTAGCAGCGGCTCATCCGCGGCGGTCAGCTGCGGTCCTGTGCGGCTAAGGGGCGAATTTGTCGCGCTCGGTGCCTCTGGTGATGCACAGACCTGCACCGGCAGGTCCCGACCTTCTCGCATGAAATGCAATTGGATCTAAATGACGAGGAGCTGGGCACGCTCGCCGCTCGGCTTCACGAGAAGCTCTCGCCGTTGCTGGCGCGAACGTCCACATCGCCGTGGATGCAGTTCAAGGAGGCCGTCGCCTACTCGCGCATCCCAGCCGGCACATTTCGGCGCCTGTCGGCGGTGGGGCTGATCCCCTCGCACGGAGGTCGCACGAAGCTCTACCACCGCGACGAGATCGATGAAGCGATTCTGTCCGGCCGGGCGTGCCTGACCCCGGACGGCGGGCCGCTGCCCGCGCGCTGATGCCAGCTCGACACAAGCGCACCAAGGTCGTCGGCGAGCGCAACCTGTACCTCGCCGGCGACGTGTTCTGGACGTGCGCGACGCCGCCCGGTGGCCGGCAGGCCGAGTGGCTCAAGCTCGGGACTGTCGGGATCATGGAGGCGCGCCGACGCCGCGACGACTTCGTGGCCCGCGTGCGACGTGGCGAGCTCGGCACCGTCACGCGTCGCGCGCGGGTGCGCGAGGTGGCCGAGCTCTACTTGGGTGAGTGCGAGCAGCTGGTCGAGATCGGCGCGATGGCACCCAGCACGCTCGCCAGCTACCGGCTCGGCCTGCACGGCCACTTCCTGCCTGGCTACGGCAACCGGGCGATCACGTCGCTGCGTGCCGAGGATCTCGTGCGCTGGCATCGCGAGCAACAACGCGCGAGTGCCGCGGCCTGGACGATCCGCGCGCGCTGGACCGCCATCCGCGGGATGCTCGTCTACGCCACCCGCCACCGGCTGATCCCAAGCAACCCGGCCGACCTGCTCACGCGCCGCGAGCGACCGAGCCCCGGCGAGTCGCGCGTGCGGTTCCTCAACGAGGTGGAGATGCGCGTCCTGCTTGCCGCGACGCCGGAGCGGTTCCGGGCGGCGGTCGCGACGATGCTGTTCACCGGCCTGCGTGCGAGCGAAATCCTCGGGCTCGTATGGGCCGACGTCGACTTCGAGGAGCGCCGCGTGCTCGTGCGCCACCAGATGAGCCGCAGAGGGCAGCGCACGAGACTCAAGAGCAAGGGCGCCACGCGCGAGGTCATCCTGATCCCGCGCCTGGCCGTGATTCTCCAGGAGCACCGTCGCACGTCGCGGTGGTCGACACCGGACGATCTCGTGTTCACGAGCACTGTCGGCACGACGATGACCTACCGGCGGCTCTCTCAGGCGGTCAAGAAGGCCACGACCGACGCCGGCTTGCGCGGCGTCTCCGCCCACGTGCTGCGTCACACCTTCGCCAGCGTGCTCATCTACCAGGGGCGCGATGTCGCGTTCGTCGCACGGCAGCTCGGCCACACGACGCCCAGCACCACCTGGGACACCTACATCCACCTCTTCAACGAGGCCAAGCAGGCCGACCAGGCCCGCGACCAGCTCGACGCCGAGTTCGGCTCGGTCCTTGACGGCGAAGCGGTGATCCGTAGACCTCGCGCCCGGCCCGACGAGGGCGAGTCGATGCCCGCAGCCGACCGGCTTGCCGTGCTGCGCGAGCGCGGCGGCCTGACTGCCCGAGATGTCGCCGCTCTGCTCGACGCCACTCCGCAAACGCTCTCGCGCTGGCAGACCGGCAGGGGAGAGCCGGCCGGCAAGCTCTCAGGCCGGCTCAGCGTGCTCGAGGCGATCGTCGACGAGCTGGCCACGCTCTACCCGCCGCACCGCGTCCACGACTGGATCTTCAACCCGCACCGCCTCCTCGGCCACGCCAAGCCCGCGGAGCGCATTCAGGCCGGCAGAGGAGACGAGGTGCTCGCCATCATCGCGGAGCTGCGCGACGGGGCCTTCGGCTGAGACACAAGCGCATGGCCTGCCAGCAACAGCGCTCCCCCCTCGATGCCGTCGTTCGGTCCACCACGACGCAACGAGCCGGCCGGCCCCTCGGGGCGTCTGATTCAAATCCGGGCCCCTCAGAGACCCAAAGGGAACAAGCAGGGAACAAGCAGTTCCGGCAACCAGCGAGCAGCGACGACCACTACTTGGCTGGAAAACCACAGTGCTATCTGGCGCGGTTGCCAGTAGGAAGTGGGATCAGCGCCCCCTGGGGGATTTTGGGAGCAGGAGGTCCCGGGTTCAAATCCCGGCGCCCCGACTGGGGAATCTCGCAGGAGATACCTGCAGACAGGACTGTCGAACCCGAGTGGGTGTCGCCAGATACGTCCGGTATCGGCCGAGGGAACAAGCAGGTCGGTCTACAGCGTGGATCTAATTTCGCTCGACTGTCGCAGCAGCCTGTCGGTCGCCTCGTCGGGGACACCACCGCAGAAGCGATCGATCACCTGCTGGAACAGCGGCTCCTCCGGCGCCGCCTGGATGAACAGCGTCATCGAGGAACGGAGCTTCATGGCGTCGACGTCGCTGAGGATCTGTCGGGCGGTGAGGCCGGCGGGCGCGTCGAGCAGGGCGCGGGCGGCCTCGCGCAGGCGCGCGCCGAGCAGCGGGTGGGCGAGGTAGGCGCGGGCCTCGTCCAACGAGCGGATCGCGAACCGCCGCGCCATCGCGCTGCGGCCGAGGCCGGCGAGCTGGGGGAACACGAACCACATCCAATGCGTCTGCTTGCGGCCGGAGCGCAGCTCGGCGAGCGCGCGGTCGTAGGTGCGGCTGGCGTCCTGGGCCGTGACGAAGCGCTGCAGCTCGAACGGGTCGCTCATCGGCGCGCTCTATCGTCCCATCGATGACCGACGCGACCGGATGGGCTCACCAGATCGACTCCAACGACGGCGAGCGCCTCTACGACGTCGGGCGCGGCATCCAGCTCTGCTGTGAGACGTTCGGCGATCGCGCCGACCCGCCGCTGCTGCTCGTCATGGGCCTCGGCATGCAGATGCTGCACTGGCCGCCCGCGCTGATCGCCCAGCTCGTCGAGCGCGGCCACTACGTCATGCGCTTTGACAACCGCGACCGCGGCCGCTCCACCCACATCAGAATCCCGCCGCCATCGCGCACGAGACTGCTCACGCGCCGCTTCGGCGCCGACCAGTACACGCTCGACGACATGGCGCTCGACACGGTCGGGCTGCTCGACGCGCTCGAGCTGGACTCCGCCCACCTGGTCGGCGTCTCGATGGGCGGCATGATCGCCCAGACGGTCGCTGCCGTCCGTCCGAGACGGGTGCGCTCGCTCACGTCTATCATGTCGACGACCGGCAGCCGTCGCGCCGGCCAGCCGAAGCCGAATGTCCTGCCGGCGCTGCTGAAGCCCGCGCCGCGTGACAAGGACGGATACGTCGAGCACATGCTCGGCGTCCTGACCGCGATCGGCGCGCCCGGCGATACGCTCGATACGCCGGAGGGCCGCGCGTACCTGGCGCATACGCACGACCGCGATCCCGACGTCCGCGGCACCGGCCGTCAGCTCGCCGCGATCCTCGCCTCCGGCAACCGCACCCGCAGGCTCCAAGCGATCACAGCTCCCACGCTCGTGATCCACGGTGACAGCGACCCGCTCATCACGCCTTCGGGCGGCAGAGCGACCGCGAAGGCGATCCCGGGCGCACGCCTCATGCTCGTTCCGGGCATGGGGCACGGCCTGCCCGAGCGCCTCTGGCCGCTGCTCGTGGACGCGATCGCGCAGCATGTCGCGAGCGCGGAGGAGCGGCGCGCCGCGACCGCAGTTTGACTATCGTTCAAGTCATGCCCTCCACCGAGCACGAGCATGTCGACGTCCTGATCGTCGGCGCCGGCCTCTCCGGCATCGGCGCCGCCTGCCGCATCGCGACCAACTGCCCCGGCAAGACGTTCGCGGTCCTGGAGGCGCGCGAGGCGAGCGGGGGGACATGGGACCTGTTCCGCTATCCCGGCATCCGCTCGGACACGGACATGTTCACGCTCGGCTATCCCTTCAACCCGTGGCCCGAGCACCAAGCGATCGCGGACGGCCCGATGATCCGCAGCTACGTCCGCGACACGGCGCGCAAGTACGGCGTCGACGGCGCGATCCGCTACCACCACAGAGTGCTCGGTGCGAGCTGGTCCTCCGAGCGGGCGCGCTGGACGGTCGACGTCGAGCGCACGGATACGGGCGAGACGCTCCAGCTGACGTGCGGCTTCCTGTTCGGCTGCACCGGCTACTACCGCTACGACGAGGGCTTCCTGCCGCAGTTCGAGGGAGCCGAGCGCTTCAGCGGGCAGCTCGTCCACCCGCAGCACTGGCCGGAGGACCTCGACTACGCCGGCAAGCGCGTGATCGTGATCGGCAGCGGCGCGACCGCCGTCACGCTCGTGCCCGCGATGGCGGAGCAGGCCGGCCACGTCACGATGCTGCAGCGGTCGCCGAGCTACGTGATCGCGCTGCCCGGCAAGGACGCGATCTCCGAGCTCGCGCACAAGCTGCTGCCGGCGAGACCCGCCTACTCGTTCACGCGCTGGAAGAACGTGCTGCTCGGCGCGCTCTTCTACGAGCTCAGCAGACGGCGCCCACAGCTCGTCAAGAGGATCGTGCGCCGCGGGCTCGAGCGCCAGCTGCCGCCTGGCTTCGACATCGACACCCACTTCAGACCGCGCTATGACCCGTGGGACGAGCGCGTCTGCATCGTGCGCGACGGCGACCTCTTCAGCGCGCTGAGGAGCGGCAAGGCATCGGTCGTGACCGACCGCATCGAGACGTTCACCGAGCGAGGCATCAAGCTCGTCTCCGGCGAGGAGCTGGAAGCGGACGTCATCGTCACGGCCACCGGGCTCAACCTGCTGATGATCGGCGGCATGGCGCTCACGGTCGACGGCGAGCCGGTGGAGATGTCGGACACGGTCGGCTACAAGGGCATGATGTTCAGCGGCGTCCCGAACATGGCGATCACGCTCGGCTACACGAACGCCTCGTGGACGCTGAAGGGCGACTTGTGCGCGGAGTATGTCTGCCGCATGCTCAACCACATGAGCGCCCACGGCTACGCCAGAGTCGTCCCGCGCGAGCCGGACCCGTCGCAGCCGCGCCACCCGTTCATCGACCTCAGATCGGGCTACGTGCTGCGCGCGATCGACAGGCTGCCGAAGCAGGGCGACCGGCCGCCGTGGCGGATGTACCAGAACTACGCGCGCGACATACGGATGATGCGCCGCGGTCCGCTCGAGGACGAGGCGATCGCCTTCTCGCGCGCGCTGACCGCCGCGCCGTCCGGTGAGGCTGTGCCGGCGTAAGATCGCCGGCATGTGCCGAAACATCAGAACCCTCTACAACTTCGAGCCGCCCGCCAGCGAGGACGAGGTGCAGGCGGCCGCGCTGCAGTACGTGCGCAAGATCTCCGGCTTCACGAGACCGTCGCAGGCGAACGCTGCGGCGTTCGAGCGCGCGGTCGAGGAGGTCACCGAGGTCTCGCGCCGTCTGCTCGCCGAGCTGACGACGAACGCGCCGCCGAAGGACCGCGAGGTCGAGGCGGCGAAGGCGCGCGCCCGTGCGGCGGAGCGCTACGGGCGCGCGGCCTGATCTAGTCGATCACGAAGCCGACCGTCACACGCGCGACCTTCCCTCTTCTGATGAAGAAGTCGGTCACGCGTCTCCCGGCGGTGAACCTGTGCGTATGGCAGGAGCGGCTGCCGGCGGTCGTCTCGCATCTGACGCCGGGCACCTTCGCTCTCACGTCCGCCTCGGAGGAACCCACGCCGACGCCCTTTGCGGTGCGGTCGCCGAGGCCGGTCGTGACGACCGAGGTCACCGTTCTGGCGCCCTGGTAGAAGACCTCGATCCCGCCGGCGTACGTCTCCTGGCGGAATCTGCCGAAGTCGTTGCTCCCGTGCGCGACTCTGCTCGGTCTGCCGAGCGCCGCGTGGACCTGCGCGATCGTGTTGCCGAGCCGCACGCCGGCGATCCCCTTGTCGACCTGCACGAGCGCCGGCGCGGCGGCGGGCAGCGCGAGCGCGGCGACGACCGCGCCTGCGAGCGTGAGCGTCCGACGGTGCCTCATGTGGTGCCTCCCGTGGTTGCTTCCGTAACGCCGATCTTCGCATTCGTGTGCGCAGAAGGAAGCGGTCTCGGCGCCTTCTTCCCTACAGTGGCCGGGTGCCCACCGCCACTCGCAGCGAACTGCGCAACATCGCGATCGTCGCCCACGTCGACCACGGCAAGACCACGCTGGTCGACGGCCTGCTGCGCCAGTCGGGCGCGTTCCGCGCCGGAGCGGAGCTCACCGACCGGGTGATGGACTCGATGGACCTCGAGCGCGAGAAGGGCATCACGATCCTCGCCAAGAACACGGCCATCCAGTACGGCGCGACGAAGATCAACGTGATCGACACGCCGGGTCACGCCGACTTCGGCGGCGAGGTCGAGCGCGGGCTGACGATGGTCGACGGCGTGCTGCTGCTCGTCGACGCGAGCGAGGGCCCACTGCCGCAGACGCGCTTCGTGCTGCGCAAGACGCTGCAGGCGCGGCTGCCGGTGATCCTCGTGATCAACAAGGTCGACCGCTCCGACGCGCGGATCGCCGAGGTGATCGACGAGGTCTACGAGCTGTTCCTGGACCTCGACGCGGACGAGTCGCAGATCGAGTTCCCGATCGTCTACACGAATGCGAAGGACGGCTGGGCCTCGGTCGACTACGACCCTCAGAACCCGGTCGACGGCGAGAGCCTCAGGCCGCTGCTCGACCTGATCGTCGAGCACATCCCGGCGCCGTCCTACGACCCGGAGCACCCGCTGCAGGCGCTCGTGACCAACCTCGACGCATCGCCGTACCTCGGCCGCATAGCCCTCTGCCGCGTGCGCCATGGCGTGCTCAGACGCGGCCAGCAGATCGCCTGGTGCCGCACCGACGGCTCGATCGAGCGCGTGAAGGTCACCGAGCTGTTCGTGACCGACGCGTTGGAGCGCGTCGAGGCGCAGGAGGCCGGACCAGGGGAGATCATCGCGATAGCCGGCCTCTCCGACGTGACGATCGGCGAGACGCTGGCGGATCCGGAGGACCCGCGTCCGCTGCCGGTGATCCACGTCGACGACCCGGCGATGTCGGTCACGATCGGCATCAACACCGCGCCGCTCGCCGGGAAGGAGAGAGGCACGAAGGTGACCGCGCGGCTGCTGAAGAACCGTCTTGACGCCGAGCTGGTCGGCAACGTCTCGCTGCGCGTGCTGCCGACCGATCGCCCGGACACGTGGGAGGTGCAGGGCCGCGGCGAGCTGCAGCTCGCGGTGCTCGTGGAGATGATGCGGCGCGAGGGCTTCGAGATGACGGTCGGCAAGCCGCACGTCGTCACGAGAGAGATCGACGGCGAGCTGCACGAGCCGATGGAGCACATGACGATCGACATCCCCGAGGAGCACGTCGGCGTCGTCACGCAGCTGCTCGCCACGCGCAAGGGCCGTATGGGCGAGATGGTCAACCACGGGACCGGCTGGGTCCGCATGGAATACCGCGTGCCGGCGCGCGGGCTGATCGGCTTCCGCACGGAGTTCCTCACCGAGACGCGCGGCACCGGGATCCTGCATCACGTCTTCGACGGCTACGAGCCATGGCAGGGACCGCTGCGCCTGCGGCCGACCGGCTCGCTGGTCGCCGACCGCGCGGGGAAGGTGACGACGTTCGCGCTGATGGGGCTGCAGGACCGCGGCACGCTGTTCGTTGCGCCGGGCACCGAGGTCTACAGCGGCATGATCGTCGGCGAGAACAACCGCGCGCAGGACCTCGAGGTCAACATCGTGCGTGAGAAGCACCTCACGAACATCCGCAGCTCGACGGCGGACGAGCTCGAGCGGCTGACGCCGCCCTCGCCGCCGACGCTCGACGAGGCGCTGGAGTTCGTGCGCGAGGACGAGTGCGTCGAGGTCACGCCCGGCGCGATCCGCCTGCGCAAGGTCGAGCTCGACCCGATACTGCGCGAGAAGGCGATGCGCGCGAAGGCGCGCGAAGCGCGCGAAGGCGTGGCAGTGGGCTGAGCCCACTGAGCTAGCCCGCTGACCGGGCCGGACCGCGCCGAGCGAGCGCGCCGGTAACCTGCCGCGGGATGCCGCCGGTGCCCCTCCGCCGCCGTCTGCTCGATGCGCTGCCGCCGTCGCTGCGCGGCGCGGCGTTGATGCCCGCAGCCGCGCTGCTGGTGCATCAGGCACGCTACGAGCTGGCGTTCGGCGCCGATGCGCCGCGTGCGCTGGCCGAGCAGGGGCACGCGTACCTGTCCTCGCTGTCGCCATGGATCGTGCTGCTGGCTGCGCTCGCGCTCGGCGCGTCGCTCGGAGCGCTGGCGCAGCGCTGGGCGGCCGGCGGATCGCCCCGCTACGCGGAGCGGACGCCGCGCACGGAGGGTCTGCTCGTGTGGCTGCTCGCAAGCACTGCGCTCGTCGGGATCTTCGCCGGGCAGGAGCTGCTCGAGGGGTGCTTCGCCTCCGGCCACGCGGCCGGCGTCGCGGCGGTCCTGGGCGGAGGCGGTTGGTGGGCGCTGCCTGCCGCGGTCGCCGTCGGGGGGCTGCTGACGCTCGCGCTGCGCGCGGGAGCGTGCGTCGAGGAGGCGCTCGCGGAGCTGGCGCCGCTGCGGTTGCACCTGGGCGCCGGGACGCGGGTTGCGGCCCGCATGCGACCGCCGGCCGTGCCGGGGCGCCGCCCGCTGGCGCCGCTTGCATGCGCAGCTGCGGGCCGTGCGCCGCCGCGTGTCGGCGCCGCACCCGCCCAATCCGCGTAGCGCTCCGGGACCGACCGCGTGTCGCCCCGCATGAGCGTTGCGACACCGTTTCGATCTTCCAAGGAGCTCCATGTCCCGCATCCGCAGAGCGGTCCTGACGGCGGCGCTCGCGTCGGCGCTCGCCGCCGTCCCCGCCGCTGCCCACGAGGGCGATCCGCACTACCGCTCGGTCGTGAACCAGATCGTCCCGGCGACTGACGGCCTGTCCGGCACGGTGCTCGACCACGACGACGCGCTGCAGCTCGTCAACAAGAGCGGCAAGGACGTCATCGTCCTCGATCAGGACGGCGAGCCGTACGCGCGCCTGCTGGCCGACGGCACCGTGCAGGTCAACGCGCGCTCCTCGATGGCGAGAGGCGAGAACGCGCCGCCGAGCGGTGCCGGCCATGACGAGCAGGACAATGCCGACGCGCGCCTCTATGCGAGCGTGACCTTGCTCGCGCATGCCGGCCATGAGCACGAGGCCGAGTCGGGCGACGACGCCGGCACCGACGGGATGGCCGCCCCTCGCGCCGCCTGGGTCACGGTCGACGGAACCGGCCGCTACGCCTGGCACGACCCGCGCATCAACTACCGCGTCAGACCGGTCCCGCCGCAGGTGACCGACACCTCCAAGGAGACGAAGGTCAAGGACTGGCGCGTGCCGCTGCTCGTCGCTGGGCAGGCCGGCGACGTGCTGGGCACGCTCACGTGGCTGGGCGAGCCTGGCGGCGGCTCGTCGTTCCCGACGGCGGCTGTGGTCTCGCTCGTGGTGCTCGCGCTGCTGGCGGTCGCGGCGGTCGTGCTCGTGCGGCGGCGCCGGACTGACGAAGCGGGCGCGTCGTGAGGCGACGCGTCGCGCTGCTGGCCGCGGCGCTGACGGCCGCCGGGGCGCTCACGCCGGCGGCCGCCCAGGCGCACGGCATCTCCGGCAGTGCCGACCTGCCGATCCCGCAGTGGATGTTCGCGTGGGCGGCGGCGATCGTGCTGATCGCCTCCTTCGTCGCGCTTGGCGTGCTGTGGCCGAGACCGCGGCTGCAGCAGCCGCGCCTGCGGCGCGTGCTCGCCATCCCGCCCGGGATCCGCACGCTCTGCGGGCTGATCGGCGTCGCGCTCTACGGCGTGGTCGTCTATGCCGCCTTCGCCGGCACGGAGGTGCCGACCGCGAACCTCGCGCCGACGACGATCTACGTCGCCTTCTGGGTCGGGATCCCGGTGCTGAGCGTGCTGCTCGGCGATGTGTTCGCGCTGTTCAGTCCCTGGCGCGCGCTCTACCGCTGGATCGCGGGTGCCGCACGGCGCGTGCACCCAAGCCTCGACGCCGAGCCGATGGCCTACCCGGCCTGGCTCGGGCGCTGGCCGGCGGCGGCGGGGCTCGCCGTGTTCGCGTGGGTCGAGCTCGCCTACGTCGACAAGGACGTGCCGGCGACGCTCGGCCTCCTCGCGCTCCTCTACGGCTTCGTGCAGATCATCGGCATGAGCGTGTTCGGCGAGCGTGCGTGGAGCGAGCGCGCGGACGCGTTCGGCGTGTACTTCAACCTCTGCTCGCGCATCTCGATCTGGGAGACGCGCGGGCGGGAGCTGTGCGTGCGGCCGCTGCTGTCGGGCCTGCCGCGGCTCGATCCGCTGCCGGGGACGATCGCCGTGCTCGTGGTCCTGATCGGGTCGACGACGTTCGACGGCGCCTCCAACGGCGTGTTGTGGGTCGATGTCGCCCCATGGCTGCAGGACCGCTTCGCCGATCTCGGCGCTTCGCTCACGCTCGCCAACGAGCTGGCGTCGACGGTCGGCCTGCTGCTCGCGATCGCGGCCGTCGGCGGGTTCTACGAGCTGGGGATCCGCGGCATGCGGACCGTCGACCCGCGCCGTGACACACGCGAGCTGGCGCGCTCGTTCGTGCACACGCTCGCGCCGATCGCGTTCGCCTACGCGCTTGCGCACTACTTCTCGCTGCTCGTGTTCCAGGGCCAGGCGCTGATCTACCTGTCCTCCGACCCGCTCGGCACGGGAGCGAACCTGCTGGGGACGGCGAACACGCAGGTGAACTACACGCTGATCTCGCCGACCGCCATCTGGTACGTGCAGGTCGCGGCGCTGGTCGCCGGCCACGTCGCGGGGCTCGTGCTGGCACACGATCGGGCGCTCGCGGTCTTCTCGGACGACCGGCGCGCGGCGGTCCGCTCGCAGTACTGGATGCTGACCGTGATGGTCGGGTTCACCTGCCTCGGGCTGTGGCTGCTGTCGGCCGTGAACGCATGAGTGGGGCGTCCGCCGGGGAGGGTCTGGCAGGCTGTGCAGCGAACTCCTGTGGCGTGCTCCATCCCTTGACTCCGATGCGGAAGGCGGTGCCCTGAGATGAGACCGATCCATGCGCTTCCTGCTGTGCTCGTCGCGGCCGCGCTCGCCGGCTGTGGCGGTGGCGGCGACTCCGGCGACGGCGGGCCGGCGACGAGCGACACGCCGCCGGCTGCACGGACGCAGACGCAGACGCAGACGCAGTCCACGCAGACGCAGACGCAGAGAGCGAAGGGCCCGGATGGGGCGCAGGTGTTCGCCTCCGCCGGATGCGGCGGCTGCCACACGCTCGCCGCGGCGAGCTCGGGCGGCAACGTCGGCCCGAACCTCGACGACCTCAAGCCCGACTTCGCGACCGTGCAGCACCAGGTCGAGAACGGCGGCGGCGGGATGCCCGCGTTCGGCGGCGACCTCTCGCAGGCGGAGATCGACGCCGTCGCGAGATACGTCTCCGACAACGCCGGGCAGTAGCGCGCCGGCTCAGGCGGCGGGCGCCGGCGCGGCGTCCTCCGCTTGGTCGCGCGCCATCAACGAGCGCCGAAGACGGTCTCCAGCCGCGCGGCGACCGCGACCTCGCCCTCGACGCTGCAGCGACCGCTGACCATCGTCTCGAGCGCGCTCTGCAGGCCGGCCACGGTGCGCACCCAGTCGGCCAGGCTGATGTGGATCGTCGTCGTCGCATCGAGCGGCGCCGGCTCCAACAGCCGTGCGTGCCCGCTCGGCCCGTCAAGCTCCATCGCCCACCGCCAGGGCGCGTCGGCCGGCGGATCGATCGCCTGCGGCTCCAGCTCGTAGGCGACGACGGCGTGCAGGCGCCCGGCAAGCGCGGGCTGGAATGCGTGCGCCATCGCACGCAACAGCGCGCGCTGGCGGCGCGCCTCGCTGAAGCGCTGCTCGAGGGCGACGTCGTCGAGGCCGCGCAGCATCGCGCCGAGCGTGCGTCGGCCGGTGCGCGCGGTGACGTCGCGCAGCACGCGCCGGTGCTCTGTGGCGGGTCTGGGATGTGGCGGCGGCTCGCGGCCCTCCAGCTCGGCGCGCACGACGGCGACCGCGCGCTGCACCGCGCCGATTCCATGGCGCTCGGCCAGCGTGTCGGCCTCTGCGAGCGTCGCGCGCGCGGCGTCGCGCTCGCCGCTGCGGTGCAGCGCCAGCGCGAGGTCGGTGCGCGCCCAGGCGCTCTGCCACACGATCTCGATCGCGTCGAGCTGCGCGACGGCGGCGCGCAGCTCGCGCACCGCCTCCGTGGGCCGCTCGTCGAGCAGCTCCAGCCGCCCGATCGTCCACTGCGGGATCGGCGGGCCTGCCAGGCCCGGTGAGGCGGTTGCGACGTATGGGCGCAGCGGGTCGAGCAGGGGACGCAGGTAGGTGACAGCGGAGCGCTCACCGATCTCGCTTGCCACGAATGCGAGCTCGGAGACGACGGCTGGCATGTGGCCGTCGGGCTGGCGCAGCGCCTCCATTCCGCCGGCGAGCACCTTCGTCAGACGTCCGCGTGCGCTGTCGTGGTCGCCCTCGGCCGCGTCGGCGAGCATCGCGAGCGTGGTCGTGAGCGGACGCGGGGTCAGCTCGTCGACCGCGCGGGCGACGAGCGAGAGCAGCGTCGCGTCGGCGTCGTAGATCCACTCCAGCACGGCGCGCATCAACAGCTCGAAGACGATCTGGATGTCGGGGCGCAGGCGACGGACCTTGTCGCCGGCGGCGCGCAACCGCGCCTCGCTCTCGGCGCGCGCGCCGCGATCGAGCAGCCGCTGGCCACGCGCCGCGTCGATCTCCCACGCGAAGCGCGGGCTCCCCATCCGCTCGGCGATCGCCTCGGCCGCGTCGAGCGCCGCTTCGCAGCCGGGCACGTCGCAACCGAGGTAGCGGACCAGCGCGTGCAGCATGACGCTGCGGAACAGCAGATCGTCGCGTCCGCACCGTTGCGCCAGGTCCAGGAGGCGGGGGGCGGCCGCGACGAAGGCCGGGAACACGGCGTACGGGTCGGGACTGCGGATGAACAGCCCGAGCAGCTCGGTCAGATAGGCGAGCAGCTGCGCCTCGGGATCGCCGAGCTGCTCGCCGAGCGCTCGTGCCCGCCTCACAAGCGCCGGCAGATCGGGCACCTCGGGCTCCAACGTCTGCAGATAGACGAGCCGGAAGATCATCCGCAGTGCGAGCCGCGGCTCCCGCTCGCCGAGCTGCGCGAGCCCCTCGCGCAGCAGCGCGACGCTCAGCGGGTCGTCCAGTCCCGCCTCCCAGCCGAAGCCGACGTCCCCGCCGGCGAAGCCGAGGGCGGCCTGCGCGAACGTCACCGGGTCGTCGCTCGCGCGCGCCGCGTCGCAGGCGGCGCGGAAGGCGTGCCGCGCGCGCTGCAGGTCGGCGGCGAGCAGCTGCTGCTCACCGAGCTCGAGCTGCAGGCCGGCTCGCACCGGCGCGTCGTCGGCGGGCACGAGTGCCAGCGCGCTGCGCAGGTGCGCCGCCGCCTGCTCGTGGTCGTGCCGCGCCGCGGCCGCGGCGGCGGCGGCCTTGTGCGCCGCCAGCGCCGGCGCCGGCCCAGTCATCGGGACGGCGAGGTCGCAGTGGCGCGCCAGCTCGCTCGGCTCGGTGTCGGGGTTCTGCTCCAGCACGCGCGCGATCGCGAGGTGCAGGTGGGCGCGTCCCGCGTCGCCGGTGCGCGCCGCGAGCGCCTCGCGCACGAGCGCATGGGGGAAGGCGATCGTCGGATGGGTGGCTGGGACCTCGTTCACGAGCCGCTCGGACAGCGCCGCCTGCACGGCGGCGGCTGCCGCTGCTTCGTCGAGCCCCGCGGCGCGGGCCGCGAGCGCGACGGGCGCGCTCGGCCCGATCGCGGCGACGGCCGTCAGCAGCCGCTCGGTCGGAGCGTCGAGGCGCCCCAGGCGCTCCTCGACGAGGTCGCTGACGGCGTCGGGAACGGGCATCGCGTGCAGCGCCTGCTCGTCGTTCAGTGCCCCGCGCTCGTCGAGGTCGCGCACCAGCTCGGCGGCGAAGAACGGATTGCCGCCCGTGCGCGTCTGCAACCGCGCCGCGACGCGCGGCGTAATCGCACGTCCGACGCGCTCGCTTACGAGCCGGGCGAGGCCGTCGGGGTCGAGCCCGTCGAGGCGCAGCTCGTGCAGGTCGCGCGTGCGGCGCAGGTCCGCAAGCACGCGCGCCACCGGATGGCCGCGCGGCAGCTCGCCCGCGCGAGCGGTGACCACCAGCGTCAGCTCGTCGACCGGCGCGCTCTCCAGCAGATGGCGCAGCGCCTGCGCGGATGCAGGGTCGCACCAGTGCGCGTCGTCGAGCACGACGTGCAGGGGCGCTCCGTCGGCCGCGCACGCGAGCGTCGCGGAGATGCCGCGCAGCAGCCGGTAGCGCGCGCCTTCGGCAAGCGCGAGCTCGTCGCCGCCGGCGCCGCGGCCGGCGCGCGGGCCGACGTCGCCGAGCTCCGGCACGAGCGCCGACAGCTCGTCGCCGCCGGCCCTCGCGAGCCGTGCACGCCAGGCGTCGTCGCCGCCGAGCGCCAGCTCGCCGATCGCGCGGACCCACGGCTCGAACGCGATCGCCGGCTCGGGCGGGCAGCGCGCCAGCACCACGACCGCGCCGCGTGCGTGCGCGTCGGCCGCCGCGGCGGCGGCATGCCGCGTCTTCCCGATGCCGGGCTCGCCGATCAGCAGCGCGGCGCGACAGCCCGGCCGTGCGCTCGTCGCGTCGCGCAGCGCAGCGATCTCGCGATCGCGGCCGATCAGCGGCTCCGAGGCGTAGGCGGCGAGCACGCGGGGCAGGGGAATGGGCCGGCGCGCGGTCGCCGGTTGGGGGGATGGCGCGCCGGTGTCGTCGTCCCCGCTCGTCGGCGGCTTGTCCCAGTGCAGCACGGCCGCGCGCACCGGCTGTGGGATGCCCTTCAGCTCATAGGCGCGCGCCCCGTCGAGCGCGACCGCATCGCGCGAGGCGACCAGCTCGCAGACCAGCTGCTGCACCAGCACCTCGCCGCTGCTGGCAGCGGCGCACAGCCGGCTTGCGACCACGACGGCCATCCCGTGCAGGTCCTCGCCGTCGGCGATCGGCTCGCCGGCGGCGATGCCGACGCGCGCCGCGAGCCCGATCGAGCCATGCGCGCGGTCGAGCCGTGCAGTCGAGGCCTGAATCGCGGCGGCCGCGCGCAGCGCGCCGAGCGCACTCTCGAAGCTGGCCATCGCGCCGTCGCCGAGCGTCTTGATGACACGGCCGCCGGTGTCCCCGACGGCAACGTGCACATCGGCGACGTGCGCCCGCCGCAGCGCGTCCATGCGGTCATCGCCAAGCCGTGCGAGCAGCGCGGTCGAGTCGACGAGGTCGCAGAACACGACGATCGCAACCCCACCCATCGGACCATCTTTCCGGAGTGACGGGCTCCGCGCTTCAGCTCGGCGCGCAGCCGCGCGCTTGCAACCCCGCTGATAGCATCGATCTGGTACCCGTGGTGGGCGTAGCTCAGCTGGTAGAGCTCCTGGTTGTGGTCCAGGCGGTCGGGGGTTCGAGTCCCCTCGCTCACCCCTCGCAGAGCCGTACGGTCGCGCCCCGCTTGCGGCACCGCCGGCCGATCGCCTACGGTCTTCGGGATGGACGCCCCCGGCCCGTTCGACGCGCACGAGGTCGACCTGCACGGTCACCGGGCGGTGTACCGCATCGCGGGCGAGGGGCCGCCGATCGTGCTGATCCACGGGATGATCAACTCGTCCCGCCACTGGGAGGCAGTCGCGACGCGGCTGGCGCGCTCGCACCAGGTGATCGCTCCCGACCTGATCGGCCACGGAGATTCCGCCACGCCGCGCGGCGACTACTCGCTCGGCGCACATGCCGCGAGCATCCGCGACCTGCTGGCGACGCTCGGCGTGGAGCGGGCGACGATCGTCGGGCACTCGCTCGGCGGCGGCGTCGCGATGCAGTTCTTCTACCAGTTCCCGCAGCGCACGGAACGGCTCGTGCTCGTCTCCAGCGGCGGGCTCGGGCCGGAGGTCAGCCCGTTGCTGCGCGGCGCGGCGATGCCGGGCTCCGCGCTGCTGCTGCGGCTCGCGACACAGCCGCGGCTGGTCGACGCGATCGCCGGCGGGGGCGCTCGTCTGCGCGCTCGCGGCAGCGCGAACGGCGTCTACCTGCAGGCGGTCGCGCGGGCGCTTCGGCCGCTGCAGGACGCGGGCGCGCGCCGCGCCTTCCTCGAGACGCTGCGTGCGGTGATCGACCGTCAGGGGCAGCGCGTCAGCGCGCGCGACCGCCTCTACCTGCTGAAGGACATGCCGACGATGATCGTCTGGGGCGAGCGCGACCGCACGATCCCGCTCGAGCACGGGCTCGCGGCGCGCGACGCGGCTCCGGGCTGCCGCTTCGAGGTGCTGCCGGGCGCCGCGCACTTCCCCAACCTCGAAGACCCCGCCGGTCTTGCCGACGTGCTGGCGGACTTCGTCGCCACGACTGCGCCGGCCCGCATCGATGACGAGGACTGGGGCGACCTTATCGGCCGCCGCGCACGGGCGACGATCCGCCGCGTCGCCTGAGCCGGAGCGTCCGGCTGGCTACGCCGCGCGCTCGTGCAGCTGAGCCTGGCGCCGGTGCTCCTCGGCGTCCGAGCGCTCGCTGTAGGTGCGGTCGAGGTAGGCGATCAGCGCGTCGGCGTCGCCGACGACGACCTCGCCGTCGTCGATCAGTGCGGGGATCTCGTCGCTGCCGATCTTACGGCGCAGCTCCTCGCGGTCGGTCGACTCGGCCGGCACCTGGCGGGCGACGAACGACACCCCAAGCTCGGTGAGCCGCTGCCGCACGCGGCTCGAGTAGGGGCACCACTCGGCCTGGTAGAGCTCGATCATCGCGTGGAGGTCTGCCCGGCGAGCCCGCGTGCAAACGCCGGGATCACGCCGAGGCGAAGCGCTCCACGAGCCCCGCGAGCGCCAGCAGCCGCCGGGCCGGCGTCGCCTCGCCGAGGTGGACGGCGAAGGCGAAGCCGTCGATCGCGGCGGCAGCCTCGAGCTCCAGCAGCAGGTGAATCGCGCACGAGTCGGCGAACGTGAGGCGGCTGAGGTCGAGCAGGATGCGAGGGCGTCCCCAGGCGGCGAGCTTGAGGACCTCGGTGCGCAGCAGATCGACGGTCGCGATGTCGAGCTCGCCTTCGACGGCGACGACGACGCGCTCCTCCTCGCGCTGGAGAAGGACGCGGAACGCGGGCGGATCACCCTGAACGAAGATGGCAGTTGACATGGCGGACTCTCCGGGACGGGGACTCGACGTCACACCGGCCGGTCGACCCGCACGAGGCCGACGGCGTCCGCTGCGTACTGCCGTGGCGGGAGGCCGATCGCGCGTCCCACCGCCGGACACCGACGATACGCGCTCGCCGGCGGGGGCGACGGGGCGGATGTCGGAACACAAACCCCGCTCGCATGGGGTACAGGCACGGCAGCACGGGTAAGCCTCGCATCATGTCGACCGACGCCACCGCATCCGAGCGTCCGCCCGGCGAAGGCCCGACCTCGGTGCTCGCGGCCGTCGCGAACGAGATGGTGCGGCTCTACAAGGAGCAGTTCGGGCGCGGCCCGAAGAAGGCGCGCGCGAACTGGTGCGGCGACGACACGCTGTGCGTGACGTTGGAGGACACGCTCACGCCCGCGGAGCGCAACCTCGCCATGCTCGGCGAGCACGAGCGGCTGCGCGAGACCCGCATGTTCTTCCAGTACGCGTCGGTGCGCGAGTTCTGCGAGCCGGTCGAGCGGATCGTCGGCCGCAAGGTGCGCGCGTTCGCCAGCGGCATGGATGCCGAGGTCGGCGGCCTGTCGGTCGAGAGCTTCATCTTCTATCCCGTGGGCCGCGAGGCCGACGGACCCTCCCGCACGGAGCTGGCGCCCCCGCCGGTACGCTGACGCCGTCCATCCCCCGAGGAAGGAGACGGCCGATGACGGAGCTGGACGAGCGGCAGGAGCGGCTGCGAGCGCACGCGCCGGCCGACTACTCCGACTTGCGCGCGCTGTTCGTCAACTGCACGCTCAAGCGCTCGCCCGAGGTCTCCAACACGCAGGGCCTCGCCGACCTCTCGATCGCGATCATGGAGCGCAACGGCGTGACGGTCGACCAGTTCCGCGCTGTCGACCATGAGATCGCGACGGGCGTCTGGCCGGACATGACCGAGCACGGCTGGGAGCGCGACGAGTGGCCGGTGCTCTTCGAGCGGGTGCTGGCGGCCGACATCCTCGTGCTGCTCACGCCGATCTGGCTGGGCGAGAAGTCGTCCGTCTGCACGCAGGTGATCGAGCGCCTCTACGGCAACAGCCACCTGCTCAACGAGGCCGGCCAGTACGCCTACTACGGCCGCGTCGGCGGCTGCCTGGTGACGGGCAACGAGGACGGCGGCAAGCACTGCGCGATGAACGTCCTCTACTCGCTCCAGCACCTCGGCTACGCGATCCCGCCGCAGGCCGACGCGGCGTGGATGGGGGAGGCGGGCCCAGGGCCGAGCTACCTGGATCCCGGCTCAGGCGGCCCGGAGAACGACTTCACGAACCGCAACACCACGTTCATGACGTGGAACCTGCTGCATCTGGCGCGCATGATCAAGGACGCCGGCGGGATCCCCGCGCACGGCAACCAGCGCACCGAGTGGGACGCGGGCTGCCGCTTCGACTTCCCCAACCCGGAGCACCGCAGCTGACGCCGGGTCAGCGGTCAGCCGCGAGCGTTTTCGCCGCTGCGGCGCTCGGACCGGCTCGTGGCATGGGCCGACACCTACCCCGACCGCGGCCGCCCAAGCGCGTCATCATCCACGCATGGCCGCGCCGTCGGTCCATCATCCGCTGTTCGCGCGTTTCTACGCGCGCGTGCTCGCGCCGAACGAGGGTGCGGACATCCGCGCGCTGCGTGAGGAGCTGCTCGCCGGACTGCACGGACGCGTCGTCGAGGTCGGCTCGGGACCCGGCCCCAACTTCCCGCACTATCCGGAGACGGTGACCGAGGTCGTCGCCGTCGAGCCGGAGGCGTACCTGCGCGAGCAGGCGCGCACGGTCGTCGACCAGGCGCCAGTCCCGGTCACCGTGCTCGACGGCGTCGCCGACGCGCTGCCGCTCGAGGACGGCTCCTGCGACGCGGCCGTCGCCTGCCTCGTGCTGTGCTCGGTGCCCGACCAGGGGCGCGCGCTCTCCGAGCTGCACCGGGTCCTCAAGCCCGGCGGCGAGCTGCGCTTCTTCGAGCACGTGCGCGGGCAGAGCGTCCGCATGACGCGCTGGCAGCGGCTGGCTGACCGCACCTTCTGGCCGCACCTGTTCGGCGGTTGCCACACCGCGCGCGACACGCGGGCTGCGATCGCAGCTGCGGGCTTCACGCTCGAGCGTCAGCGCGACGTGCGGCCGGACTCGGTGCCGGCATTCCTGCCGGTCGCGCCGCAGACGATCGGCGTCGCGCGCAAGTAGAAGCGGTCTACGCCCGCTGCTGTTCGGCCGCGAGCGCCAGGAACACCCGCGCGACGTCCTGCGGGCTGTCGAGGTCGATCCCGGCGAGCTGCTCGATGCGGTTGACGCGGTAGCCGAGCGTGTTGCGGTGCACGTGCAGCGCCCGGCTCGTGCGCGCGCGGTCGAAGCCGCACTGTACGAGCGTGTGCAGCGTGTGCACGAGGTCGGCGCCTTCGCCGCCGCGCGTGAGCGGATCGAGGATCTGCTGGCACAGCGCTCTCGCGATTCGCGGCGAGCGTGCCAGCAGCAGCTCGAGCGCGTGCGAAGACGGCGTCAGCACGCCGGCGAGCCGTGCACGCCGCCCGTGGTCGACGAGCAGTTGCAGCTCCTCGCGCGCGCACGCGAGCTCACTGCGCGGCGTCTCCTCACCGAGCGCGAGCAACGCCTTCGGGCCCTCACTCAGGTCGCCGAGTTCTGGCGGCACGAGCCCGAGACCGAAGACGCGGTCGCCCTCCGTCACCGCGAGCCGACCCTCGCCCCGCAGGCGCGCTGCGAGCGCCGCGTGCCGGCGCGGCGTGGCGCCCGGGATCGCGGTCGCAAACGGCACGTAGCTGTCGCGCAACGGCACGTCCAGCTGCCGGGCGAGCTCGCGCTCCTCGGGCGTCAGCGGCGTTCCGCCGACGATCTGCTCGACCAGCTCGCGCGCGCCGCGCTCCTCCTCGGAGACGAGTTGCTCGCGCTCCCCGAGGTAGGTCTCGGTGACGACGTTCGAGAGCAGGTCGACGTAGAGCATGGCCAGCTCGGCGGCGTCGAGCAGCACCCCCTGCTCCTCAGGCGTGGCGTGGCGACGAAGGATCTGCCAGCCGAGCCGACCCGCGATGCGGTACGCGTGCAGCAGGTCCTCCAGCGGCACCCCCTCGTCGGCGCGGGCGCGCACCGACTGTCGCAGCTCGTCGAGGGCGCTCGGGGTCGGCTCACCGCCGGAGATGAGCCACTGATGCCACAGGCGCAGGCCGCGCTCGCAGCTGTCGAGCACCCCGGCCTGCGAGACCTCGTCGGAGAGACGCTCGTAGCTGCCGATCTGCTTGCGCAGCTCCGCGAGCATCTCGTGCGCCGCCTCGGACCGGCCGATGCGCGCGACGAGGTCGACCACCTGGCGGTGGCTGGCGAAGCGCGGACGGCGATCACCCACCGAAGCACCATATCCCGGCTCCCGAACGAACGTGGCCGTTCATTCTCGTGCGCGTGCACGACGACGCGGCGCTGCCGGGCGGCTACGGTCGTCCACCGCGCGTGTGAAACAAACAAGGGGGAGACACACGATGCGCAAGACCCTGCTCGCCGTCGCGCTCGCGACGGTCGCGCTGCTGGCGCCGGCTGCATCCAACGCCATGGCGCACGATCCAATCCTCTTCGTGCACGGCTGGGCGGAGAGCGAATCGCTCTGGACCACGATGATCAGCAACTTCTCCAGAGAAGGCTGGACCAGAGAAGAGCTCAACAACTGGAGATACAACACCTCGCAGTCGAACGTCAGAACGGCGAGCGAAGTGGCTAGAAAGGTCGAAGAAATCAGGAGCAGGACGGGCGCCGCCAGGGTGGACATCATCAGCCACTCGATGGGCGGCCTGAACACCCGCTACTACCTGAAGAACCTCAGAGGGACCGAAAGGGTCGACGACTGGGTCTCGCTCGGCGGGCCGAACCACGGCACCACGACCGCGAGCTTCTGCTTCGAAGAATCGTGCAGAGAGATGCGGATCGAATCGACGTTCCTGAGAGAACTCAACAGAGAAGACGAGACGCCGGGCGCCGTCAACTACGGCACGTGGTGGTCGAGCTGCGACGAAATCATCAATCCGGACGAATCGGTGCTCTTGAGCGGCGCGACGAACCACGCCGCCGGCTGCATCAGCCATGTTGGGCTGACGTCTGACAGCACCGTCTTCGCCGGCGTGCGCGACTTCGTCAGATAGCGCACGCAGCACCGCCAGGGGAAAGACGTCGGGGTCGGCCGGGAACTCTCTGCCTCGGCCGGCCCCGCGTCGTCTATGCCACGTCGCGGGTCACCTGGACGCCTCGCCCAGGCACGATCGTGACGCCGGTCGCGCGGATCGGCTCAGGACGGCGTGAGGTCAGCCGCAGCGGCGTGCGCGCGAGCACGCGCAGGATCGTCGCCATCTCGAACTGCGCGAAGCTGGCGCCGATGCAGCGGCGCACGCCGCCGCCGAACGGCAGCCATGCGTACGACGGCACCTCGTCGTTCAGGAAGCGCTCGGGCCGGAAGCGCGCCGGCTGCGCGTAGACGTCCTCGCGGTGGTGGGTGACGACGATCGCAGCGGCGAGATCGGCCCCGGCGGGAATGTCGTGCGCGCCGATCCGCACCGACTCGGTCACCGTGCGTCCGACGACCGGCACGACCGGGCGGATCCGGAGGACCTCTCTGATCACGGCGTCGAGATACGTGTCGTCCTGCTCGTCCGCGCGCAGGCGCGCGAGCACGGCGGGGTTGCGCTGCAGCAGGTCGACCGCCCACGTCAACGCGGTCGCCGTCGTCTCGTGGCCCGCGAGCACGAGCGTCGCGAGCTGGTCGCGGATCTCGGCGTCGCCCATCGGCGTCCCGTCCTCGTGCTCGGCCTCGACGAGCATCGAGAGGATGTCCTTGCGCTGCGCGCGCTCCTGCGCCGGCATCGCGCGGCGGTCGGCGATCTCGGCGTACAGCAACGCGTCCACTGCGCCGCGCCGGGCTCTGAACGTGGCGCGTGGTCTGATCGGCCCCACGTCACGGTGCAGCACCGCGCCCCAGAAGACGAGCATGCGGCTGCTTCTGAGCAGCAGCGGCAGCAGCTGGCGCAGCTCGTCCTTGCGCGCCTCGTCGGTGATGCCGAAGACGACATCGAGGATCACCTCGAGCGTGAGCCGCTCCATCCGCTCGTGCAGGCGGAACGGCGTTCCGACCGGCCAGCTCGCGATCTCCCGCTCGGCCAGCTCGCCGATCAGGCCGGCGTAGGAGCGCAACCGCTCGCCGTGGAAGGGCGGCAGCAGCAGCTTGCGCTGCTGCATGTGCGGCGCGCGGTCGAGTGCGAGCAGCGACCATGGGCCGAGCACCGGCCGGATCGGCGCGTTCGCGAGACCGGCGTGGAAGACCTGCGGATCGCCGGTGACGATCTGCTTGACGAGCTCGGGCGAGCTGAACACGACCGACGTGCCGAAGCCGGGGCTGCCGACGGTGAACGGCTCGCCGAAGCGGCGGTGGACGGCCATCGTGTTGCGCAGCGGGGCACGCGCGAACAGCAGCGCCTGCAGGATCCCGGGCGTGCGGGGGCCGTGCGGCAGCGCTGAGCGCGGCGGCCGCGGCGGGACGGCGATCGTCGGGTCGAGAGCGGTGGCGGTCACCGCTTCGATGATGCCCAGCCGGCGCCCTGCGTGCGCCACCTGGCTGGCTGACCAGTCAGGGGGCCCGCCTTCGCCGGCCATCTGGCCGGCTCCGCCACCCCAAGGTCAGCGCGGGACTACGCGTCCGCGACTTCGCGCAGCCGGCCCGTCTCGACCTCGTAGACGAAGCCGCGCACCGCCTGCACGTGCGGCAGGAACGGCGACGAGCGCACGCGCGCGACCGCGCGCCGCACGTCGGACTCGATCTCGTTGAAGCTCGTCGTCTGCCATGCGGGCCGCGCGCCGGTCTCGGCCTCGAGCTCCTCCGCGAAGGCGTCCTCGGCGAACGTGCGCATGCCGCAATCGGTGTGCAGGATCACGATGATCTCCCGCGTCCCGAGCTTGCGCTGGGAGACGACGAGCGAACGAATCGCGTCGTCGTTGGCAACGCCGCCGGCGTTGCGGATCACGTGTGCGTCGCCCTCTGCGAGGCCGAGCATGCGGTGCGGGTCGATGCGCGCGTCCATGCACGTCAGCACCGCCACCGGCTTGACCGGCTTCGATCTCAGATCGCCATGCGCGAAGCCCTCGGCGTAGCGCGCGTTGTTGGTCAGCAGGTCGTCGGTGACGCTCACGGCGCGCAACCTACCGCGCGGCGCGGCGCGGCAATCGTCTCGCGAGCTCCTGCAAGCCCCAGCGGCCCCACGCGACGGTCACGTCGAGCGTCCCGGCCACGAAGAAGGCGAGCGGACCGGTGACGAGACGGGAGGACAGAGGCGGACGGCTGGCGGGCATGCCGCCACGCTATCGTTCGCGCCCGCCGATGGCCTCCCCCGTCAAGACCAGCGTCACCGAGCTGCCCGAGTCGCGCGTGCGCGTCGACGCCGAGGTCCCCGCGGCCGAGGTCGAGCGCAGCCTCGCGCAGGCCGCCAGACGGCTCGCGCGCGACACGCGCGTCCCCGGCTTCCGCAAGGGCAAGGTGCCGCCGCCCGTCTTCATCCGCCGCGTCGGGCGCGAGTACGTGCTCGACGAGGCGATCCGCGGCTCGATCGGCAGCTGGTATGCCGACGCGCTCGGCGAGGCGAAGATCGTCCCGATCGGCGAGCCGAAGCTCGACCTCGGCGACCTGCCGGGCGAGGGTCAGCCGCTGGCGTTCTCGTTCGAGATCGGCGTGCGCCCGGCCGCGAGACTCGGCGATTACCTCGGCCTGGAGGTCGCCAAGCGCGAGCCGCAGGTCGACGACGAGCGCGTCGCCCACGAGCTCGAGCACCTGCGCGAGCACCTCGCGAGACTCGAGACGGCCGAGCGCGCGGCGAGCGAAGGGGACTTCGTCGTCATCGACTACAAGGGCTCGATCGACGGCGAGCCGTTCGAGGGCGGCGAGGGCCACGACCAGCTTGTCGAGCTCGGCGGGGGCCGCCTGATCCCCGGCTTCGAGGAGCAGCTGATCGGCGCGAGCGCGGGAGAGGAGCGCACGATCGACGTCGCCTTCCCGGACGACTACGGCGCCGAGCACCTCGCCGGCAGACCGGCGCAGTTCGCGATCTCCGTCAAGGAGGTGCGCGAGAGAGTCCTGCCCGAGCTCGACGACGACCTGGCTGCCGACGCCGCCGGCTTCGACACGCTCGACGAGCTGCGCGAGGACATCCGCAGACGGATCGCCGAGCAGGAGGAGAGAGCGGTGGAGGCCGAGTACCGCGAGGCGGTGCTCGACGCGGCTGTCGAGAAGGCGACCGTCGAGGTGCCCGAGGCGCTCGTCGAGGCGCGCGCGGTGGAGCTGTGGGACCAGATGCTGCACTCGCTCCAGCACCGCGGGCTCTCGAAGGAGGCCTACCTCCAGATCTCCGGCAGAAGTGAGACCGAGATCCTCGACGAGGCCAAGCCCGATGCCGAGCGCGCGCTGCGCCGCGAGGCGGTGCTGGCCGCCGTCGTCGCCGCCGAAGGGATCGAGCCGACCGACGAGGAGCTGGCCGAGGCGCTTGCGCCGACCGCTGCGCGCGAGGGACAGCAGCCGGCGAAGCTGCTCGAGCGCGTGAAGAAGGCCGGCACGCTCGACGCGCTGCGCGAGGACGTCGCCACGCGCAAGGCGATGGACCTGCTGACGGAGCGCGCCAAGCCGGCTGCCTCCGACGCGAGACCGGCGAGAGCCGCAAGAAGAGCGGCGAGAGCGGCCAGAAGACCGGCCGCCAGAGCCGCGCCGAGAGCCGCCAGAAGAGCGGCTGCAAGAAGAGCCTGAGCGGCTCTTCCGTAGGCGCTCCGCGCTTCCTGCGCACCCCGCTGGCAGCCCGGGGGCGGTTGCTAGACTCGCCCCACCCGGACGGGCTGAACGCACTCGGCTCCGCGCCGGCAGGATTCGAGCCGAGGAAGCGAAACAAAGCGAGGACTATGAGCCCCCTGGTACCGATGGTCGTGGAGCAGACGTCGCGCGGCGAGCGCGCGTTCGACATCTACTCGCGTCTGCTGAACGAGCGCATCATCTTCCTCGGCACGCCCGTCGACGACCAGATCGCGAACCTGATCGTGGCCCAGCTCCTGCACCTGGAGTCCGAGGACCCCGACAAGGACATCTCGCTCTACATCAACTCGCCGGGCGGCTCGGTCTACGCCGGGCTGGCGATCTACGACACGATGCAGTTCATCAAGCCCGACGTGCAGACGATCTGCGTCGGCATCGCGATGTCGATGGGGGCACTGCTGCTGTCCGGCGGCGCGAGAGGCAAGCGCATGGCGCTGCCGAACGCGAAGATCCTGATCCACCAGGTCAGCTCGTCCTTCCAGGGTCAGGCGACCGACATCGAGATCCACGCGAGAGAGATCATCGACATCCGCCGGCGGCTCGACGAGATCATCGCCCACCACACGGGTAAGCCTGTGGAGGAGGTCAAGGGCGACACGGAGCGCGACTACTTCATGAGCTCCGAGGAGGCGAAGGACTACGGCATCATCGACCGGGTGATCGCCCAGCACTAAGGTCGAGGTCGGCTGCTGCCGACCACAGGAAGAGCGACATGGCACGCCCCACCGACACGAACGAACAGCTCCTCTGCAGCTTCTGCGGGAAGTCGCAGCGGCAGGTCAAGAAGCTGATCGCCGGTCCGGGCGTCTACATCTGCGACGAGTGCATCGACCTCTGCAACGAGATCATCGATGAGGAGCTGACCGCTCCGCCGACGTTCGATCTCGAGCACCTGCCCAAGCCGCGTCAGATCTACGACGTGCTCAACGAGTACGTCGTCGGCCAGGAGGAAGCCAAGCGCACGCTCTCGGTCGCCGTCTACAACCACTACAAGCGTGTCCAGATGCTGCAGTCGGACGAAGACGACATCGAGCTGCAGAAGTCGAACATCCTGCTGCTCGGACCGACCGGCTGCGGCAAGACGCTGCTCGCGCAGACGCTCGCGCGGATCCTCAACGTGCCGTTCGCGATCGCCGACGCGACCGCGCTGACGGAGGCCGGCTACGTCGGCGAGGACGTCGAGAACATCCTGCTCAAGCTGATCCAGGCGGCCGACTACGACGTCAAGAAGGCCGAGACGGGGATCATCTACATCGACGAGGTCGACAAGATCGCGCGCAAGGCCGACAACCCGTCGATCACGCGCGACGTCTCCGGCGAGGGCGTCCAGCAGGCGCTGCTGAAGATCTTGGAGGGAACCACTGCTTCGGTGCCGCCACAGGGCGGGCGCAAGCATCCCCACCAGGAGTTCCTCACGATCGACACGACGAACATCCTGTTCATCTGCGGCGGTGCGTTCGCCGCGCTCGACAAGGTGATCGAGCGGCGCATCGGCAAGCAGGGGATCGGCTTCGGCGCGGCGATGGAAGAGGTCGTCGAGTTCGACCCGGGCAACATCTTCGAGCAGTGTCTGCCGGAGGACCTCGTCCAGTACGGCCTGATCCCCGAGTTCATCGGTCGCCTGCCGGTCATGTCTGCCGTTCACCAGCTCTCGCGCGGAGAGCTGATGACGATCCTCACCGAGCCGCGCAACGCGCTCGTGAAGCAGTTCCAGCGCTTCTTCCAGTTCGACGGGATCGAGCTGGTCTTCGCCGACGAGGCGTTGGTGTCGGTCGCCGACAAGGCCTTGGAGCGCGAGACCGGCGCCCGCGGCCTGCGCTCGATCATCGAGGAGGTCCTCCTCGAGGTGCAGTTCGAACTGCCGTCCCGTCGCGATGTGAAGAAGTGCGTCGTGACGAAGGAGACGATCGAGAAGGGCAACCCGCCCACGCTCGTCACCGAGGCCGCGCCCGCGGACGCCGACGATGACGGCGACCTGAGCGAGCAGTCGGCCTAGCCTTTCGCGCGGTTCGCCCGCGCTTCCACCGTGCCGGTACGCCTGGCGCGCGGGTCGTCTCTCACTGGAGAGGCCAGTCGTGAAGCCGTGCAGCGCTTCTCCTTGCTCGTGGGATCCGCAGAAGCCTCTCCAGCAAGAGCGCCCGCGCGCGGCTACTCGGGCGGCGTCCCGCCACTGGAGGTCAAGCGGCATCTTGCTGAGTTGGCAGCGCGCTCCAGAACCTCTTCCCGGTGTTGGTGCGTCGCACGGACCAGCGCTGAGATCGTCGCGTTCGCGCGCGCCGCAGCAGCGATGCGCTCCGCCGTTGGCTGCTGTCGTCGAAGAGGTCGGCCCCGCCAGTTGATCCGTCGCTTTTGTGGCGACGGGAGAGGACGTTTGCGGGCGCGTCGGTCAGCTTCACGCCGCTGATGCTCTGCAACATGTTGAAGCGCAGCGCGCAGGCGTTCCGCAGGCGGCATCGCCAGCGTGCGGCGGACAATCTCCTCAACTGACTCGCTCATGTCGGAGACGATCGCGGCACGGGCCGCTGGCGTCTACAGCGGATCAGTGGCAGCGTCTGCCAGACGTTGGGGCGCCGAGGCGGCCGAATCAGCCGCGCGCGGGCGCTCTCGCTGGAGAGGCTTCCTGCGGATCTCGCGGACGACGCAAAGCGCCGCGCCGTCTCACGACCGGCCTCTCCAGTGAGAGACGACCCGCGCGCCAGGCGTACCGGCGACGCCGAGGCCCGGCGGTGAGCGCAAGCGCTCGCGCGATTTCGCCATACACTTGCGCCTCATGTCCACGCTGGAGGCCAAGACGCGCTACGACGCTTCAGAGGTGGAGCCGCGGATCGTCAGACGGTGGCTCGACTCCGGCCTCTTTCACCCCGAGGCTGAGGGTGATGCGGGGGAGAACTACTCGATTGCCGTGCCGCCGCCGAACGTCACCGGCGCGCTGCACATGGGCCATGCGCTCAACGGGTCGATCCAGGACGTCCTGATCCGCTACCACCGCGCGCGCGGGAAGCGCACGAAGTGGATCGCCGGCACCGACCACGCGGGCATCGCGACGCAGAAGCAGGTCGAGAAGCAGCTCGCCGAGGAGGGCAGCTCCCGCACGGAGCTCGGCCGCGAGGCGTTCGAGCAGCGCGTGTGGGAGTGGCGTACCAAGTACGGCGGCACGATCATCGAGCAGTTCCAGCGCCTGGGCGCCTCGCTCGACTACGAGGACGAGCGCTTCACGCTCGACGCCGGCTACCACGATGCGGTCCTGAAGGTCTTCGTCGACCTCTACGAGAAGGGCTCCATCTACCGCGACAACTATCTCGTCAACTGGGATCCGGGCTCGGGCTCGGCGATCTCGGACCTCGAGGTGGAGAACAGAACGGTCGTCGACAGCCTCACCTACGTCGCCTACCCGATCAAGGACTCGCGCGAGACGATCACGGTCGCGACCGTGCGCCCGGAGACGATGCTGGCCGACACGGCCGTCGCGGTGAACCCGCACGACGATCGGTACAGGCATCTGATCGGCAAGACGGCGATCCTGCCGCTGGTCGGGCGCGAGCTGCCGATCATCGGCGACGACTACGTCAAGCCGGAGTTCGGCACCGGCGCGCTCAAGATCACGCCCGGCCACGACCCGAACGACTTCGAGATCGGTCGCCGCCATGGGCTTCCCGAGCTCACCGTGATCGGCGAGGACGGCCGCATGACCGCCGCAGCCGGCGAGCGCTTCGCCGGCCTGACGGTCGCGCAGGCGCAGCAGGCGGTGATCGCTGCGCTCGAGGCCGAGGGCCGCCTCGTCAGACGCGAGCCGTACGAGCACGAGGTGCCGTTCAGCCACCGCTCCGGCGAGCGCGTCGAGCCGCTCATCAGCCTCCAGTGGTTCATGAGAATGGACGAGCTGGCCAAGCCGGCGATCGACGCGGTCAAGGACGGGCGCGTGAAGATCCATCCGCAGCGCTGGACGCGCGTCTACCTCGACTGGATGGAGAACATCCGCCCGTGGTGCGTCTCGCGCCAGCTGTGGTGGGGGCACCGGCTGCCCGTCTGGTACCGCGGCGACGAGACGTACGTCGGCGCGACGCCGCCCGAGGGCGAGGGCTGGCGCCAGGACGAGGACGTGCTCGACACCTGGTTCTCCTCCGCGCTGTGGCCGTTCGCGACGCTCGGCTGGCCGCAGCAGACGCCGGAGCTGGGGGCCTTCTACCCGACGGACGTGCTCTCGACGGCGCGCGACATCCTCTTCCTGTGGGTGGCGCGCATGATCATGATGGGGCTTGAGTTCGCCGGCGACGTCCCGTTCGACGACGTCTACATCCACTCGGTGATCCAGGCGCCCGACGGCCGGCGCATGAGCAAGTCGCTCGGCACCGGGATCGACCCGCTCGACGAGATCGAGAAGCACGGCGCCGACGGCGTGCGCTTCGGCCTGCTGGCGATGTCCTCCTCGCAGGACGTCCGCTACTCCGCCGAGAAGGTGCAGCAGGGCGAGCAGCTGACGAACAAGCTGTGGAACGCCTCGCGGCTGATCCTCACGCGCGTCGACCAGGACGCGCGCGCGGCGGCCAAGCCGCGCACGATCGAGGACCGCTGGATCCTCTCGCGGCTTGCCGCCACGCGCACGACGTTCGACGACTACGTCGCCGCCTTCGATTTCTCGCACGCCGCGCTCGCGCTCTACGACTTCGTCTATGGCGAGCTGTGCGACTGGTACCTGGAGCTCGTCAAGCCGCGCCTGTACGAGGCGGAGGGGGAGGAGCGTGCCGACCTCGACGCGACGCTGTTGCACGTGCTGACCGAGACGCTTCAGCTCGCGCACCCCGTGATCCCATTCGTGACGGAGGAGATCTGGTCGTTCGTGCCCGGAGCCGAGGGGCTCCTGGCGGCGCGGCAGGTCGGCGCGGCGGACGCAAGCGCACGCGACGAGCAGGCCGAGCGCGCACTCGCCGACGCGATCGCCGCCGTGCAGGCGCTGCGCGGCTGGCGCGACGGCGTCGGCGCCGCCGCCGGCGTGAGGATCCCCGGCCGTCTGGAGGCGCAGGGCTACGACGAGACGGCGGCGCACGTCGCGCGGCTCGCGCGCTTCGAGCTGGCCGACGCGCAGAACGGCGCCCAAGACGCCGCCACGATCGCGATCCCGGGTGGTGCGCTGATCGTGCACGCGAGCGACGCCGTCGACCTCGGCGCCGCCGAGCGCAAGCTCGACGAACGGCGCGGCAAGCTGCAGGACGAGATCGCGCGCTGCCAAGGCAAGCTCGCCAACGAGGGCTTCGTCGCGAAGGCGCCGCCGGCCGTCGTCGAGGCCGAGCGCGAGAAGCTCGCGCAGTTGCGCGCCGAGCTTGAGGGGCTCGGCGGGTGAGCGCGGGCGGTCACTGGGAGCTGCGCGACGCCGAGCGCTACCTGCTCGGGCTCGAGCTGTTCGGGATGCGCTTCGGCCTCGACCGCATGCGCCGCCTGATGACGACGCTCGATCAGCCCGAGCGTCGCTACGACACGATCCACGTCGTCGGCACGAACGGCAAGTCCTCGACGACGCGCATGATCGCCGCGATCCTGCAGCGGCACGAGCTGCGCGTCGGCGCCTACCTCTCGCCGCACCTCGTCTCGTTCGCCGAACGGATCCGGGTGGACGACCGCGACGTCGAGCCGCGCGCGTTCGCGCGCGCCATCGAGCGCGCCGCGCACGCCGCCGCGCTCGTCGACCGCACGCAGGCCCACGACGATCGCGTGACGCAGTTCGAGGCGCTCACCGCCGCTGCGTTCTCCGAGCTGGCGGCACGCGAGGTCGACGTCGCGGTGATCGAGGCAGGGCTCGGCGGCCGCTGGGACGCGACGAACGTGATCCCTTCGACAGTTCAGGTGCTGACGAGCGTCGGGCTGGAGCACACGCGCTGGCTGGGCCCGACCGTGCGCGACATCGCGCGCGAGAAGCTCGCAGTCGTGCGCGAGGGCGGCACGCTCGTCGTCGGGGCCGGCCTGCACCCGGACGCGCTGGAGGAGGCGCACGCGGCGGCGCAGCGCCAGGGCGCACAGCTCGTGCAGGCGCCGGCCGATCCGGGCGTCGAGCTGGCCGCGCCGGGCGAGTTCCAGCGGCGCAACTTCGCGCTCGCGCGCACCGCCGCGCAGGCCTACCTGGAGGCGACCGCTCGCACGCTCGCGCCCGAGCGCGTGCGCGCCGCGGCGTCCGCCGTCACGGTGCCGGGCCGCCTGCAGGCGGTCGCGCACGAGCCGCTGACGCTGCTCGACGGCGCGCACAACGCGGAGGGCGTCGCGGCGCTCGCCGAGTCGCTGCCGCGGCTCACCGCCGGGCGCCCGCTCGTCGCGGTCGTCTCGATCCTCGACGACAAGGATGCCGCCGGCATGCTGCGGGCTCTGGTGCCGCATGCCGAGGACGTCGTCTTCACGCGCAGCCGCAACCCGCGCGCACTGCCGCCGGCGACGCTCGCGTCGCTGTGGGCGCAGGTGGGCGGGGGGAGCGGATCGGAGCTGGAGGCCGAGCCCCGGCGTGCGCTCCGGCGCGCGCGCGAACTGGCCGGCGCCGGCGGCGTCGTGCTCGCGACGGGCTCGATCTATCTCGTCGCCGATCTGCTGGCGCCAGCCGGGCAGCGCAGCGCTTCAATGCTCTAGATGGCCGATCTGATGGAACCCGGGGACGGACCGCGCTTCCTGCCGATGATCGGGCTCGTGGCGGCCGTCGTGGCGATCGTGATCCTCGTGTTCTTCGCGATTGGGTATGCCTTCGGGCGGATGTTCCTGTGACCTGACCCTTTAGACTCGCCGACCGATGAACTTCCCCCTCGCAATCTTCGGGATCGACAGCAGCGGCCTGAACCTCGTCGTGAACCTGCTGATCCTCTGTCTCGTCGTGGTCTGGCTGGCGCTCGTCTACTGGACCTACGCCGATGCCCGCCGCCGCGTCGAAGACCCGATGCTCGTCGCCTGCGCGACCGCAGCGTCGCTGTTCCCGTACGTCGGCACGTTCGTCTACCTGATCGTGCGCCCGCCGGAGTACCTCGACGACGTGCGCGAGCGGGAACTGGAGATCCAAGCGGCCGAGGCGCGCCTGGCCGAGTACGGCTACCACCTCTGCCCGCACTGCGACGCCGAGGTCGAGAAGGACTTCCTGCGCTGCCCGAGCTGCATGCGCAAGCTCAAGGACCCGTGCACGAGCTGCGGCAAGCCGCTCGATCCGACGTGGCGGATCTGCCCGTACTGCGAGGCCGAGGTGCCGGGTCAGTCGACCGCGTCACGGCGCCGCCGCCGGCACAGCGAGGCGCCTGTCGAGGGCACGCCCGAGCCGACCTCGTAGGATCTCGGCCGCGCCGCCCAGCGGCCAATCGATTCGAACCTCAGAAGGAGAAACCTGTGGACCGGACCCTGATCCTGGTCAAGCCCGACGCCTTCGCGCGCGGCCTGACCGGCGAGATCCTCGCGCGCTTCGAGCGCAAGGGCCTCAGCATCGTCGCGCTGGAGCGCCAGCACATCTCGCGCGAGACGGCCGAGACGCACTACGCCGAGCACAAGGAGCGCCCGTTCTTCGGCGAGCTCGTCGACTTCATCACCTCCGGCCCGCTCGTCGCGGCCGTGCTGGAGGGCCACGAGGCCGTCAAGGCGGCGCGTCAGGTGATCGGCGCGACGAATCCGCTCGAGGCGGCGACCGGCTCGATCCGCGGCGACTTCGCACTCGAGGTCGGCCAGAACATGGTCCACGGCTCCGACTCCAACGAGTCCGCCGCGCGCGAGGCCGCCATCTTCTTCCCGAACCTCTGACGCGGCTGATCCTGGCATCGCGCTCGCCCCAGCGGCGGGCGATCCTGCAGCAGCTCGGCGTCGACTTCGACGTGGTCGTGAGCGACGCAGAGGAGCTGCTGAACGGCGACCCGGTCGGTGTCGCCATCGAGAACGCGCGCCGCAAGGCGGAAGCCGTTGCCAACGCCGATCGGGCGGGTGGCGGTGAGGGTGCACGTGCCCCGGGCGGAAGCCCGGGGTGCGCGCACCCGGAGCCGACAGGACCCGCCCGCCACGGCGCCCGGCCCGTGGTGCTCGGCGTCGACACCGTCGTGGTCTTGGACGGGGTCGTCTATGGGAAGCCGGCTGATGGTGCTGAGGCCCGGGCGACGCTGTCGCGCCTGTCGGGGCGGGTGCACGAGGTGGTGTCTGGGATCGCGGTCGTACAGGGTGAGGAGACGCGGACCGCTTCGGCCACGACCCGCGTCAGCTTCCGAACGCTCGATCCGGCGACGCTCGACTGGTACCTGGCGACCGAGGAGTGGCGGGAGCGGGCTGGGGGGTATGCGATCCAGGGGCGCGGGGCGGCGCTGGTGTCCGGGATCGAGGGCGACTACCTCAACGTCGTCGGCCTGCCCGTCGGGGCGCTGCTGGAGCTGCTGCCGGGAATCTTGCACGGTGGCGCGGCACCCCTCCGGTAGACTGCGGCTCGGACTGCGGCATCCGCCTGCATGCAGGCAAAACGCCTGTCGGCGCCGCTGTCCGCCTCCCCCTCACCACGAATGGGCTTCTTCAGCTACCTGACTGGGTTCGGCGGCCGCGACATGGCGGTTGACCTCGGGACCGCGAACACGCTCGTCTACGTGCGCGGTCGGGGAATCGTGCTGTCGGAGCCCTCGGTCGTCGCGGTCGACTCGCGCAGCGGCGAGGTGCACGCGGTGGGGATCGAGGCGAAGCGCATGCTCGGCCGCACGCCCGGCACGATCTCGGCGATCCGCCCGCTCAAGGACGGCGTGATCGCGGACTTCGAGGTCACCGAAGAGATGCTGCGCCATTTCATCCAGAAGGTGCACCAGAACCGCTGGGCGCATCCGCGCGTCGTGGTCTGCGTGCCCTCCGGGGTCACGGGCGTCGAGAAGCGCGCGGTCGAGGAGGCGTGCCTGTCGGCCGGGGCGCGGCAGGCGTACCTGATCGAGGAGCCGATGGCGGCCGCGATCGGGGCCGGGCTGCCGGTCGGGGAGCCGACGGGCTCGATGGTCGTCGACATCGGCGGCGGCACCTCGGAGGTCGCCGTCATCTCGCTCGGCGGGATCGTCGTCTCGCAGTCGATCCGCGTCGGCGGCGACGAGCTCGACGAGGCGATCATCAACTACGTCAAGCGCGAGTACAAGCTGCTGATCGGGCAGCAGACGGCCGAGGAGGTCAAGCTCGAGATCGGCTCCGCCTACGACATGGACGAAGAGGTCCAGGCGGAGATCCGCGGGCGCGACATGGTCTCCGGCCTGCCGAAGACCGTCGTGCTGACGAGCGAGGAGATCCGCGGGGCGCTCGAGGAGCCGATCGCGCAGATCATCGACGCCGTCAAGGAGACGCTGGACCGCACCCCCCCGGAGCTCGCCTCCGACATCATGGACCGCGGGATAATGCTCGCAGGCGGCGGCGCGCTGCTGCAGGGGCTCGACGAGCGCCTGCGCCACGAGACGCAGATGCCGGCGCACCTGGCGGAGTCTCCGCTGACCTGCGTCGCGGTCGGGTCGGGTCGCTCGCTCGAGGAGTTCGAGGCGATCCACCGGTCGAGCAAGAACGCCCGCAACAACCGGCGCCGCCGGTACTAATGCCGGAGCACAAGACTTTGAGGTCCCTCACACCGTGTACGACAAGCAAGTCCGCCGCCGGCGGGCAGTGCTCGCGCTGCTCGTCGTCGTCTCCCTGATCCTCCTCACCGCCTACTTCGGCGAGTCGGCCGGAAGCCCGCTGCACAGCGTGCAGCGGGGCGTCGTGACGGTGCTCTCGCCCATACAGGAGGGCGCGAGCCGGGCGCTCAAGCCGGTGCGGGACCTGTTCGGATGGTTCGGCGACACGGCGCGTGCGAAGAAGGAGCGCGACCAGCTCAAGGCGCAGCGCGACAGACTGCTGGAGCAGGTCGTCGGCTACAAGGTGGCGCTGCAGGAGAACGCCGAGCTGCGCCGCACGGTCCAGCTCGACGAGAACAGCCTCCAGGATTACGACAAGCGCGTCGCCCGCGTGACCGGTCGTCCGGCCAACAACCTGTTGCTCGACCGCTTGGAGATCGACGCCGGCAGCTCCGCCGGCGTGCGCGTCGGCGATCCGGTCGTGGCCGACGGCGGGCTCGTCGGCCACGTCACCTTCGTTGCGCACAACACCTCGTTCGTGACGCTGATCACCGATCCGAGCTCAAGCGTGTCGGTGAAGGTGCTCAACGACGTCGGCGACACCGGCCTGCTCAAGCCCTCCGTCGGCGACCCGCTCGACCTGCTGGTGCAGCTACTGCCGCGCCGCGCGCGCATCGACCAGGACGACATCGTCGTGACCGCCGGCTTCCGCACGAGCGGGCTGGAATCGCTCTACCCGCCGAACGTGCCGATCGGCCGCGTCGTGAAGGCGGACCCGGAGGAGCTGGCGAACGACCAGCAGGTGCACGTCGCGCCGATCGCCGACTTGCGCCACCTCAACTTCGTGCAGGTCCTCGTCGGGCCCTCGGCCTCCGGAGGGGAGCGCGCGCAGGTGAGCACGCCGTGAACCGCACGGGGGAGAGCTATCAGCTCCCGCTGCGGCTCGCCGCACTCGGCTTCTTCACGGTTGTCGTGCAGACGGCGGCGGTCTCGCAGATCACCGTCTTCGGCGTGAGCGTCGACCTGTCGCCGCTTGTCGTCGCCGCCGTCGGCCTGCTGGCCGGCTCCCTGCCGGGTGCGGTGTTCGGCTTCGCGGTCGGGTTGTTCGCCGATGTCGCGCTCGTGCAGACGCTCGGTGTGACGTCGCTGCTGTACATCGCGATCGGCTACTGGTCGGGGCGCCTGCGCGAGCTGCGCGATCCCGCCCACGGCCTCGCGCCGCTGGCCGTCGGCGCCGCCGCGACCGCGTTCGCGACGATCGGCTTTGCGTTGATGCAGTTCATGCTCGGCGTGCGCGCGCCGGTCAGCTGGCTGCTGTTGCGCCAGGTCGTCGTGACGATCCTCGTCGGCTCGCTGCTGGCGCTGCCGATCTACGCGCTCGTCAGACGCGTCGTGCAGGGGTCGCTGCCGGAGGACCCGCGCCGTCGCCGTCGCCGCGCCTACACAACCGGCGGCCTCTCGCCGTTGCAACGTCCGAGCGCGGGCCGATGACGGGACTGACGCCGCCGGAGGAGCGCCGTCCGCCGATCACGCCACAGCTCGCGCTGCGCGTGGCGATCCTCGGCGGGGTCGCGCTTGCGCTGTTCGCGATCGTCTTCTTCCGCCTGTGGTTCCTGCAGGTGCTCTCCGGCGACCAGTACCTCGCCCAGGCCTCGACGAACCGGGTGCGCGACATCGTCGTGCAGGCACCGCGCGGGGAGATGATCGACCGGCACGGCAAGGTGCTGGTTGAGAACCGCCGCGCGGTCGCGGTTGTCGTCTCGCCGCCGAAGCTGCCCGAGGCGCCCGCTCAGCGGACGCGCGAGCTGACGCGCCTCTCCCATGTGATCGGCATGCCGACCCACCCGCAGAGATGCAACGTCGGCACGGAGCGACTGCGCACGATGGAGCTCGACTGCCTCGTGCGGAGAGGCGTGTGGAACCTGCCGTACGCCGACGTGACGGTCAGAACCGACGTGCCGCGCGACGTCGCCTTCTTCCTCGCCGAGCGCGCGCAGCAGTTCCCCGGCGTCTCGATCCAGCAGGTGTTCCTGCGCCACTATCGCTTCGGCGACCTCGGCGCGCAGCTGTTCGGCACGGTCGGGCAGATCGATGGCGCGCAGCTCAAGCAGGACCACTACCGCGGCGTCAGAGGTGGCACGATCGTCGGGCAGTCGGGCCTGGAGTACACCTACGACCGCTACCTGCGCGGGCGCGACGGCGCGACGCGCGTGCAGGTGGACGCGCTCGGTCAGGCGAAGGGCTACCTGCGGACGCGCCAGCCGGTGCAGGGCGCGAACCTGAAGCTCTCGATCGACCTCGGACTCCAGCGCGCCGGGCAGCAGGCGCTCGCGAAGGGCATCGAGCTGGCGAACGGCAACGGCAATCCCGCCGCGGCCGGCGCGTTCGTCGCGCTCGATCCGCGGGACGGCGCGGTGCTCGCCATGGGCTCGGCGCCGAGCTACGACGCCAATGTGTTCGCCAGACCGCTCTCGCAGAAGGCCTACGACGCGCACTTCGGCGAGAGCAGCGGCCATCCGCTCATCAACCGCGCGATCAGCGCCGCGTATCCGGTCGGGTCGACGTTCAAGATCGTGACGGCCGCCGCCGCGCTGACGGCCGGGATCATCACGCCCGCGACGGTCTACAACGACTCCGGCGAGTTCCGCGAGGGCCTGCTCGTGCGCAGAAACGCCGGCGGCGTCGCCTACGGGCCGGTGTCGCTCGTCTCGGCGCTGCAGGTGTCGGTCGACACCTTCTTCTACAACCTCGGAGCGCAGCTCAACGCCGATCCGTACAAGCACCCGAACGGGGGAGCGCTGCAAGCGTGGGCACGCAGGTTCGGCTTCGGCAGCCCGACCGGTATCGACCTGGGCGGCGAGGGCAGCGGCATCATCCCGACGCCGCGCTGGCGCGACTCGCGCAACCGCCTGCAGGCGAGATGCGAGCGCGCCTATGAGAAGCACCCGAGACGAGCACGCGAGGCTTACAGAGTGGGCTGCGTGTTCGCCGACGGCGAGAACCGCCCGTGGAGCGAGGGCGACAACACCTCGCTGGCCGTCGGCCAGGGCGACTTCCTCGCGACGCCCTTGCAGCTTGCCGTCGCCTACGCGGCGCTCGAGAACGGCGGGACGATCGTGCGCCCGCACGTCGGCCTCCAGGTCACCGATCCCGACGGCAGAGTGCTCCAGCAGATTGCGCCCAAGCCGGCCCGTCACATCGACATCCCGGACACCGACCTGCAAGCCATCCGCGACGGTCTGCACGCCGCCGCGCAGGAGTCCGGCGGCACCTCGTTCGACGTGATGGGCACGTTCCCGAAGCCGGTCTACGGCAAGACGGGCACCGCTCAGTTCACCGGCAGAGCCGATCAGTCGTGGTACGTCGCCTACGTGGCCGATCCGGTCAGACCGATCGTCGTCGCCTGCACCGTCGAGTCCGGCGGCTTCGGCGCCGAGGCGGCCGCGCCCGCCGTGCGCCTGATCCTGTCGCAGTGGTTCGGCGTCAGAAAAGAGATCATCTCCGGGACCTCCCACACCCTGTGAGCGCGACCCCGACCCCCATCCAGCGCAGCGTCGAGCAGATCACGAGCCGCCGCGGCCCGCGGCTGCTGCTCGATCCGTGGCTGCTGCTCGCCACGCTTGGGCTGATCGCCTGCTCGCTCGTGACGATCAAGGGGGCCACCCGCAACGACATCCCCGGGTCGCCGCTGTTCTTCTTCGAGCGTCAGCTCGGCTATGCGCTCGTCGGGCTCGTGCTGATGCTGCTGCTGACGCGCTTCGACTACTCGCGCCTGCGCGAGTTCAAGCTGCCGATCTACGGCCTCTTGATCGGCTTGAACGTGCTGGTGCTGGGGCTCGGCTCGGTCGCGCGCGGCTCGCGCCGCTGGATCGACCTGCCGTTCTTCCAGTTCCAGCCGTCCGAGCTCGGCAAGCTGCTGCTGATCGTCGCGCTGTCGGCGTTCGTCGTCGACCGCTCGCGGCGGCTGCACGAGCGAGAGACGACCGCGCGGTTGATGCTGCTCGCGCTCGGTCCGGCCGCGCTCGTGATGATCCAGCCCGACCTCGGCTCTGCGCTCGTCTACGTGACGGTCGCGCTGGCTGTCCTCTTCGTCGCCGGCACGCCCGGCCGCCAGCTCGGCGGCTTGATCGGGCTGTTCGCCGTCGCGACCGCGCTCGTGCTCGTCGCCGCTCCGGCGGTCGGCGTGCACGTGCTCAAGCCGTATCAGGTCGAGCGCCTCACGGGCTTCGTGAACCCTTCTCACGACCCGAGAGACGCGACCTACCAGGTCAATCAGTCGCTGATCGCGATCGGCTCTGGCGAGAAGACCGGCCGGGGCGTCGAGCACGCGACGCAGACGGGGCTGAACTTCCTCCCCGAGCACCACACGGACTTCGTGTTCAGCGTGGTGGGGGAGACGTACGGCTTCGCCGGCGCCGCGCTCGTGCTGTCGCTCTACGCGCTGCTGATCTGGCGCACCCTGCGCATCGTCACGCTGGCGAAGAACCTGTTCGGCGCGCTGATCGCCGGCGGCATCCTCGCGATGCTGATGTACCAGGTCTTCGTCAACGCCGGGATGACGATCGGGATCATGCCGATCACCGGCGTCACCCTGCCGTTGATGAGCTTCGGCGGCGCTTCATATCTGACAACGTTCCTCGCGCTCGGACTGCTGCAGTCGATCCACGTCCAAGGACGGATCGCGCAGTCGTCGAAGGGACGAGCGCTCGTCCTCTCATGAGAAGGCAACCACTGTGAAGAAGCAAGTACTCGTCAGCGTCGACCGGGGAGAGACCCGCGTCGCGCTGCTGGAGGCGACCGGACAGGTCGCTGCCGCGCCGAGACCCGGCAGACGCCGCCGCAGAAGAGGCGCCAGACCGGCCGCCGGCTACCGCGTCGCCGAGCTCTACCTGGAGCGCCGCGGCGGCCGCTCGATCGTCGGCAACATCTACAAGGGCAAGGTCGATAACGTGCTGGCCGGCCTCGAGGCCGCCTTCGTCGACATCGGCCTGGAGAAGAACGGCTTCCTGCACGTCGACGAGATCGTGCTGCCGGGCGTCGAGACGCCCAAGCGCGGGCGCGGCAAGGGCGACGGGCAGAAGATCCACGACCTGCTCAGACCCGGGCAGGAGATCGTCGTCCAGGTCGTCAAGGACCCGCTCAAGACGAAGGGCGCGCGGCTCTCGATGGAGCTCGCGATCCCGGGCCGCTACATGGTCTACTCGCCGCAGGGCGAGGGCGTCGGCGTCTCGCGCAGACTGCCCGACAAGGAGCGCGACCGCCTGCGCAAGGAGGCCGCCAGACTGGACCTCCGCGGCGGCGGCGCGATCATCCGCACGGCCGCCTTCGGCGCCAGACGCGAGGACTTCGAGCGCGAGCTGCAGTACCTCTTCAAGCTCCACGAGGTGCTCGACAAGCGCGTCGAGGCGACCAAGGCGCCCGACCTCGTCTTCCAGGAGGCGGACCTGTCGGTGCGCGTCGTGCGCGACATCTTCTCCGAGCACTTCGAGCGCGCGATCGTCGACGACCCGCAGCAGCACCAGCGACTGATCTCGTTCTTCACGCGCACCGCGCCCGAGCTCGTCGACCGCGTCGAGCTGTGGGAGGAGGAGCAGTCGCTGTTCGAGCGCTACGACGTCGAGAGAGAGATCGCCGGGACGCTCTCGCGCCGCGTCGACCTGCCGAGCGGCGGCTACCTCGTGATCGACTACGCCGAGGCGCTGACGGTGATCGACGTCAACACCGGCTCGTTCATCGGCCGCGGCAGAGGCGCGCGGCTGGAGGACACGATCACGAGAACGAACCTCGAGGCGGCCGAGGAGGCGGTGCGCCAGCTGCGCCTGCGCGACATCGGCGGCATCATCGTCATCGACTTCATCGACATGGCGCGCGCGAAGAACCGCGACACCGTGCTGAAGACGCTGCGCAAGTCGCTCGACGAGGACCGCACGAAGACGTTCGTCGTCGAGATCTCCCCGCTCGGGCTCGTCGAGATGACGCGCCAGAACGTGACCGAGGGCGTGCGCGAGATCATGACCCGGCCGTGCCCGACGTGCGAGGGCGAGGGCGTGATCCGCTCGGAGGAGACGATCGCGATCGCGTTCGAGCGCAGACTGCGCGAGCTGGCGAGAACGGTCGACGCTGAGGCGCTGCTGCTGCAGATCAACCCGCGCGTGTCGGCGATCTTCACGCGGGACGGCGCGCGGATCCTGCGCCAGCTGGAGGAGCAGACGGGCAAGTGGTTCCACTTCGAGGGCTCGGAGGGACTGCCGCTCGACCACTTCGCGATCACGATGGAGGGCACCCGCGACAAGGTCGCCGAGCGGGCGCTGCCGTTCCGCGAAGGCGACGAGGTGCTCGTGACGATCGTCGAGCCGCACATGTACAACGTCGACGATGCGGTTGCGAAGATCGACGGCTACATCGTCTCGGTCACCGGAGGCGGGCGCCACGTGGGCGAGAAGCGGCTCGTGCGGATCGACGAGGTCGGGCGCACGGCGGCCGTGGCGACGCTGGTGGCCAACGGAAACGGCCCCGCCGACGAGGTCGAAAGCGGCGACGCCGCGCCCGAAGGCGAGGATGGCGTAGAATCCGCCGCTCGGCGCCGCGGCCGGCGAGGCGGACGGCGCCGTTCCCGTGCCCAGGCCGAGTCGTAGAAGACACTCATGTACGCGATCGTGAAAACAGGCGGAAAGCAGTACCGGGTCGAGGAGGGCCAGTCCCTGCTCGTCGAGAAGCTGGCTGCCGACGAGGGCGCCAAGGTCGCCCTGGAGCCGTTGCTCTACCGCGGCGACAGCGAGATCCTTGACGGCGCCGACCTTGCGAAGGTGAGCGTCGAAGCGAAGATCGTCGGCCACGAGCGCGGGCCGAAGCTGCGCATCGTGAAGTTCAAGCCCAAGCGCGGCTACAAGCGCCGCACGGGTCATCGCCAGGACCTTACGCGCATCGAGATCACCAGCATCAAGTCCGGCGCCGCCAGAAGAGCGGCCGCCAGAGCGAGAGCGAGCGACGAGGAGGCGAGCGAGTAATGGCACACAAGAAGGGCCTCGGCTCCTCCCGCAACGGCCGCGACTCGAACGCGAAGCGCCTCGGCGTGAAGGTGTTCGCCGGCCAGACCGTCACCGGCGGCGAGATCATCGTGCGCCAGCGCGGCACCCGCTTCAAGCCGGGCAACGGCGTCGGCATCGGCAAGGACGACACGATCTTCGCCAAGTCCGCCGGCACGGTCGACTTCAGAACCGGCCGCCGCGGCCGCGTCATCTCCGTCGTCCCTGACGACGCCGCCTAGAACGTTCGCTGACACGCCCGCGCCATCTCAGTTGGCGCGGCGCGTCTGCGTCGCATAGGGTGCGCCCCATGTTCCGGTGGACCGGGTCGGTCGGGGCGCTCGCCGTCGCACTGATGCTTGCCCTCGTCGCTCCGGCTGGAGCCGCGACCGGCTTCGTGAGAGATGCGACGTTGACGAGCGCCGGCGCGGGTGCGTTCGACATCGCGATGGCGCCCAACGGCTACGCGATCGTCGGCTGGGTCGAAGGGGCCTCCAGAGCGCAGGTCGTGCGCGTGGCCGTGCGGCCTCCCGGCGGCGACTGGTCGGCGCCGGAGTCGTTCCCCGTCAGCCTCGACTCGTCGTTCTCCATCAGCGTCGCGATCGCCTCCAGCGGCGCGGCGGCGGTGGCGTGGGAGGAGGTCACCTCGCCGACGACGTTCGACGTCGGCGTCGCCAGCCGCGCGGCCGGTGGGGCGTTCACGAGAGCCGAGGTCATCAGCGACGTCAGACAGATCCTCGATCCGACGGTCGGCATCGCCGCCAACGGGACCGTGACGCTGCTCTACGGGCACAACCCGGACGCCGTGGTGCGCGACTTCCCGGCCGGCAGCTCGGTTCTCGCGGCGACGGAGCAGCCGCTCGCGGCGAACTGCTCCACGGGCTTCGGCAGCGGGATCGCGGAGGCGCCGAACGGCGACGCGGTCGCACCGCTCTACTGCGGCGGCGCGAGCTTCGCACTGCGCCGCGGCGGCAGCTGGGCCGTCTCGCCGACTGTGCCCAATGACATCCCGGGCGGGTGCTCGAGCACCACGACCTACGACGCCCCGTCGGTCGCGATCGACGGCGCGGGAGACCCGGTGGGCGTGCTGCAGCGCACCAACACGCAGCGGTTCCCCTCCGGTCTCGGCGGCTGCATGACGGTCTCGACGACCGTCGACGCCTCATTGGTGCTGCCGCTCGGCGGGTTCATGACTGCGGTCGCGGGGCCACCGGCGGCGACCGGCACGACAAGCTTCGACTTCGGCTTCCCGCTCAGCGGGCCGGTCGCGGCGATCTCGCCGGCCGGCATCGTGTTCGCCTGGCTCGACACGCAGCAGCTCGCAAGAGCGCAGCAGATGGTGCGCTTCTACGCCGCGGACGGCAGCGGCGGCAGCGCGCCGCAGCCGGTCGGTCCCGAGTCGTCCGGAGCGGGAGCGCCCGGGCTCGCGGTCGCCGCCGACGGGCGGGCGCTGCTCGCCTGGCCGCAGCTGGACAGACCGGGCGGCACGACCCACCTGCTCGTCGCCGAGCGCCCGCCGGGTGGCACCTTCGGCGCTCCGACGCCGGTCGACGCGGCCGGCGCCGGCTTCTCGAAGGTCGCGATGTCCGACGGCGGCGACGGCTTCGCTACGTGGACCGCGGGCGCGTCGCCGCCCTACGAGCTGCACGTGCGCGGCTACGACGCGAGCGCGCCGACGTTGAGCGGCGTGAGCATTCCGGCGAGCGCGACGGCCGGTGCGCCGGCGGCATTCAGCGCCGCGCCGTTTGACGTGTGGGGCCCGGTGACGACGACGTGGAGCTTCGGCGACGGGGCGACGGCAACCGCTGCGAGCGTGACGCACGCCTACGCGAGAGCAGGGACGTTCACGGCGAGCGTGACGAGCACCGACGCGGTCGGCAACGCGGTCACGAGATCCGGGACCGTGCAGGTGTCGGGGTCAGGCGGTGGCGCCGGGCCGGCGATCAGAGGACTGGCGCTCACGCGCCGACGCTTCCGGGTCGGCAGATCGCGCACGGCGGTGAGCGCAAGACGGCGCAGAGCGCCGGTGGGCACGACGTTCAGATTCGTGCTCGACCGCGACGCAAGCGTGCGGATCGCGTTCGCGCGCAAGGCGGGCGGCCTGCGTGGCAGAGGCGGCAGATGCGTCAAGCCGTCGAGACGGCTGCGCAGCGCGAGAGCAAGACGCTGCACGCGCTCTGTGGCGATCCGACCCGCGCTGACGCGCGCGGCGAGAAGCGGTGCCAACGCGGTCGCGTTCAGCGGACGCATCGGCAGGCGCGCGCTCGCGCCCGGCCGCTACGTCGCGACGCTGACCGCGACCGCCGACGGCAGAGCGGGACCGCCGAGCCGCATCGGCTTCCGCGTCGTACGCTGAGCGCCTACTCCGGCTGCAGGATCGGCCGCACCATGATGTCGCTCACGTCGACCGTGCTCGGCCGCGAGACCGCGTACATGACGGCGTCGGCGACCGCGTCCGCCGGCAGCGCCCACTGCGAGACGTCGTTCTCGAAGAACGGCGTCGCGACCATCCCCGGCTCGATCAGCGTCACGCGCACGCCGCTGTTGTCGTCGAGCTCCTGGCGCGCCGCCTGCGCCATTGCCGTCACCGCCCACTTCGTGCACGAGTACAGCGAGCCCGGCAGCGCGACGCGCCCGGCGACCGAGCCGGTCAAAAGCAGGTGCCCACGCGCGGCGCGCAGGTGCGTGATCGTCGCCCGGATCGTGAGCGCGGCGCCGTAGACGTTCGTCAGCACCATCGACTTCCAGTGCTCGGGCGACTCCTCCAGGAACCCGCGCGTGGCGCCGAAGCCGGCGTTCGCGAACACCACGTCGAGCTGCCCGAAGGCGTCGAGTGTCGCTCTGACCATCGCCTCCTGCTGATCCCACTCGGTCACGTCGCACGCGACCGCGAGCGCGCGCTCGGAGCCGCCGAGCTCCTTCGCGAGCGCCTCCAGCTTGTCGGCGGAGCGCGCCGCCAGCACGACGCGATATCCGGCCTGCGCAGCTTGCCGCGCCGTCGCGGCCCCGATGCCGCTGGAGGCGCCGGTGATGAGGAAGACGGGATCGGGCATAGCGGGCCTGCCTTTCAGCTCTCGAAGGTCGCGAGCGGATGGTGCTCGCGCAGGAAATCGGCGAACAGCGGGACGGTGAAGTCCACCTGACCGCGTCGCGGGCTCCAGATCAGTCCTTTGTGGATGAGCGCTTCTCGATGCACCGAAACGCCGCGCTGGTCGCGCGCGCCGAACGCACGCGCCACGTCGGCCGAGCGACAGGGGGTCGCGCCCAGGTCCGCCATCGCGGCGAGATAGCGCTGCTCGGCATCGGTCGCCATGTCGAGCCGCGGGCCGAAGAAGCGCGCCGCCAGCGAGTCGCGGACCGTCTCGCGGACGGTCTCGACGTCCTCCATCGAGATCGGCGACTCCTCGGCATGGTTCCACAGCTCCATGCCGTACTCCTGGATGAAGTACGGATACCCGGCCGCCTCCTCGACGACCGCTCGTACGGCGTCCTCGTCGTACGTGACGCCGAGCGTCGCGGCAGGGCCGACGAGCGCGGCGCGCGCCGCCGCGGCGGGGAGCCGGCCCAGCTCGCGATAGGCGAACAGGCGGTCGTCTCACCGATCTCGACGAGCAGGTCGGTGAGGTCCTGCTCGGGGTCGCCGGAGTCGGCGACGCCCGTCGCCGCGTCGACGTCGAGCTTGATCTGGATGCCGGAGGGGACGGCGAGGCTGAACGCCTTCACCACGCTGAGCGCGCGGTCGACGCGCGCTCCGATCCGGTGCTTGCGACTCGCCTCGCGCAGCAGGCGGGCCGCGAGCCGGGCGAACGTGACGCGGAATTCGGGCTGCGAGCCGACCTCCTGCACGTCGGTCGTCGCCCAGGCGGCCTCGGTCGCGAGGACGTCGAACTCCATCAGCAGCACGGTCTTGCCGACGCCCCGCAGCCCGGAGTAGATGAGACTGCGCTCGTACGAGCCGGTGCCGAGCCGTTCGACCAGCGCCTGGAACCCCTCGAGATCGCCGTGGCGGCCCGCGAGCGTTGGCGGCTTGCGCCCGGCGCCCGGGGTGTAGGGGTTGTCCCGCTTGTTCACGGGCGGGATTCTCCTGCTTTCTAAGGCTTAAAAAGCCTCCTTAGAAAAAGGCAGAGAAACATGTGCTCGCAATTTCTAAGAGAAATCCGAGAAATCCCGAGAAAGCTCAGATAGGCGGGCCCGCACCCCTCGCCGACTCGGCGGGCTGCGCCGGCCGGCTGTCAGGATGGGCCCACGATGCTGTCCGACAGAGCCCGCATCCACGTCCAGGCCGGAGCCGGCGGCGACGGCTGCATGTCGTTCCGGCGCGAGTCGCGCGTACCGAAGGGCGGGCCGGACGGCGGCGACGGCGGCCGCGGCGGCGACGTCGTGCTCGTCTGCGACGACTCGCTGCGCGACCTGCAGTTCTTCCGCCGCACCGCCCACTTCAAGGCCAGACGCGGCGGCCATGGCAGAGGCGCGCTGCGCTTCGGGCCCGAGGGCGAGGAGCTGACGGTGCGCGTGCCGCCCGGCACCGTGGCGCTGCTGGAGGACGGCACGCGCCACGATCTCGTGACGCCCGGTCAGCGCGCCGTCGTCGCACGTGGCGGCTCGCCGGGGCGCGGCAACAAGCACTTCGCGACGGCCACCCGCCAGGCGCCGCGCTTCGCCGAGCGCGGGCTGCCGGGCGAGGAGGGCTGGATCGAGCTGCAGCTGAAGCTGCTCGCCGACGTCGGCCTCGTGGGGCTGCCGAATGCCGGCAAGTCCTCGCTGCTGTCGCGCCTGACGCGCGCCGCGCCGAAGATCGCCGACTACCCGTTCACGACGCTGGAGCCGGTGCTCGGCACGATCGAGGCCGACGACCGTCAGCTCGTGCTCGCCGACATTCCCGGCCTGATCGAGGGCGCGAGCGAGGGCGCGGGACTCGGGCACGACTTCCTCGCGCACGTCGAGCGCACGCGCCTGCTCGTGCACGTGCTCGACCTCGCGCCGATCGACGGCTCGGACCCGGTGCACAACCACGCGACGATCGAGCGCGAGCTGGCGGCGCACGATCCCAGACTCGCCGCGCTGTCGCGCATCCTTGTGCTGTCGAAGGTCGACCTGGTGCCGGCGGAAGAGGCCGAGCACGCTGCCGCGGGGTGGCGCGGGCGGCTTGGCGAGGACGTTCCCGTGCTGCTCACCTCCAGCGCGACCGGGCACGGCCTCGACGACCTGCGCAAGGCACTGCTCGAGCGCGTCCCGCTCACGCCGCCAGTTGAGGCACCGGAAGTCGAGGGCCTCGCCGAGCACCAGGTCTTCAGACCGGCGGCGAGACGCGGCTTCCAGGTCGAGCAGGTCGAGGAAGGCCGCTTCCGCGTCGTCGGCGAGGGGATCGATCGGCTCGTGCTGCGCTACGACGTCGAGAACGAAGAGGCGATGGCATACCTGGAGCGCCGTTTGAAGCGCATCGGCGTGATCGAGGCGCTGGAGCAGGCCGGCTTCGAGCCGGGCGACGACGTCGAGATCGGCGGCGTCGAGTTCGAGCTCGATCCGTCGTAGGCTCCCATCGCATGGGCGCCATCGTCATCAAGCTCGGCTCCTCGATCGTCGCCGACGACACCGGTCAGCCACGCGCGGAGGTGCTGCGGAACGTCTGCGAGGAGGCGGCCGCGCTGCACCGCGCCGGCCACGACGTCGCGATCGTCACGAGCGGCGCGATCGCGCGCGGGATGGGCGTGATGCAGTTCGGTGAGCGGCCGACGCAGATCGAGGAGCTGCAGGCGGCGAGCGCCGTCGGGCAGGGCAAGCTGTACCGCGTCTACGACGAGCTGCTCGACGCGCACGGCATCGCGACCGCGCAGGTGCTGCTGACCTTCCACGACCTCAGCGGCGAGCGCGCTCACTACCTCAACGCGCGTCAGACGCTGCGCAAGCTGCTCGAATGGCGCGTCGTTCCGGTCATCAACGAGAACGACACGACTGCCACCGACGAGATCACGTTCGGCGACAACGACTTCCTCGCTGCGCAGGTGGCGATCCTGATCGGCGCCGAGCTGCTCGTGCTGCTGACCTCCACGGACGGCCTCTACACGGCCGATCCGCGAATCGACCCGGACGCCCGACCCGTCGCGCTCGTGGAGGACTTCTCCGCCCTCGAGGGCCTCGACATCCGCCAGACGACGACGACGCTCGGCTCCGGCGGGATGCGCTCGAAGGTCGTCGCCGCCGAGATGGCGACGGCTGCCGGTATCCCCGCCGTGATTGCGAACGGCCGCACCCCGGGCGCGATCGCCGCCGCCGTCGCGGGCGAGCCGATCGGCACGCGCTTCGCGTCCCAGGAGGGCCGCTACTCGTCCTTCAAGCTGTGGCTCAAGTACGCAAAGCCCGCGCAAGGCACGATCGCGGTGGACGCGGGCGCCGCGCGCGCGCTGCGCGAGGGCGGCACGAGCCTGCTGCCGGTCGGAATCGTCGCCGTCGAGGGGGAGTTCGACGCCGGCGACGCGGTCGACGTCGTGTCCGACGGCGCTGCCGTCGGAAAGGGGATCGCCAGTTGTGCCGCAGCCGATCTGCGGCGCGTGATGGGTCTCAAGTCCGAGGCGGCGCGCGAGCTGCTGCCGCACCGCGACGAAGAGGCGATCCATCGCGACCACTTCGTGCTGGCCTGAGAGGGCGGTCGTGTCGCGCGCGTTGACGGACGAGCTGCGCGCACTCGTCGGCGACGCGGCCGTCGGCGATCCGGACGATCGTCGCTGGGCGCGCGACGCGACCGAGGCGCAGGGTCTGAGCGGCCGTCCGGACGCGGTCGTGCTGCCGGCGAGCACGGAGGAGGTGCGCGCGATCGTCGCTTGGTGCTGTGCGCACGACGTGCCGATCGTGCCGCGCGGCGGCGGGTCCGGCTTCGCGGGCGGCGCGGTCCCGCTGCACGGCGGCGTCGTGGTGGCGCTCGACCGCATGACGCGCGTCCGCAGCTTCGACCCGCTGCTGTGGCGGATCCACGTCGAGGCGGGGCTGCGCACGAGCGAGCTGCGACGGATCGTGCGCGAGAGCGGGCTGCTGTTCCCGCCCGACCCGGGCGCGGCCGAGCAGTCGCAGATCGGCGGCAACATCGCGACGAACGCGGGCGGCCCGCATGCCTTCAAGTACGGCGTCACCGGCCGCTGGGTGACCGGGCTCGAGGCGGTCGTCGCCCCCGGCGAGATCGTCGAGGTCGGCGGGCCGCTGCGCAAGGACGTCGCCGGCTACGACCTGAAGTCGCTGCTGATCGGCTCGGAGGGAACGTTGGGGATCGTCACGGCCGCATGGCTGCGGCTGATCCCGGCGCCGGAGGCGGCACTGCCGGTGATTGCGCTGTACCCCGAGGTGCGGGCCGGTTGCGCGGCGATCGAGCGCGTGCTCGGCAGCGGGATCCAGGCAGCCGCGCTGGAGTACCTCGACGCCGGCGCGCTCGGCGCCGCCGGGCCGGCGGCGCCGTTCGACGTGCCGCCGGGCGCGTTCGCGGTGATCGCGGAGGCGGACGGGTCGGTGGCGGAGGCTGCGGCGGTCGCTGCGGCGCTGCGGGAGGCGCTCGGCGAGGGTGCGCTTGCGCTGCACGCACCCCACACGCCGCCCGACGTGGCGGCACTGTGGCGCTGGCGCGACGGCGTCGCGATCGCCGTCACCGCCCAGCGCGGCGGCAAGATGTCCGAGGACGTGGCGGTCCCGCTCGAGCGCGTCGCCGAGATGATCGTGGCCACCCTGGAGATCGGCGCGCGCCACGGGCTGGAGGCGTGCAGCTGGGGCCACGCCGGCGACGGGAACCTGCACGCGACGTTCCTGCTCGACGCCCAGGACGCCGAGCAGGTCGCGCGCGCCACCGACGCCGCCGCCGAGCTGTTCGCGACCGCGGCCGCGATGGGCGGCACGATCTCCGGCGAGCACGGGCTCGGGCTCGTCAAGAGCGGCCACCTCGGCAAGCAGTGGAACGAGGCCACGCTGCGCCTGCATCGCGCGGTGAAGTCCGCCATCGATCCCGCCAACGTGATGAACCCGGGGAAGAAGGTCTGACCTGCCGGCAGCACGCCTGCCGTCGACAGACTAGCCTTGGCGCTCCCGAATCAGGAGCGTTGCGTTGAGGTACCGAGCACGTGTCGTTGCAGTCGTTCTTGCGCTCTTGACCGTCGGCGGGCTCGGGTGCGGCACTTCGCAGGACGCGCCGAGCGATCCGGCCGCCACCATCAGGCATGAGGCCGAGCAGCTCAAGGCGAGAGCGCGTGCGCTCCAGCGGCGCATCGAGGCGCATCGCCGGGCGCGCCTCGAGGCGCGGCGCGAGCGGATCGCGGCGCGGCGGGCGGCGCACCGGGCGCACGTGCGCGCGCAGCGCCGGGCGGCGCGCCGCGCGGCGCGCGAGGCGGCGGCGGTGCAGGCGCAGAGCAGCTGCGACCCCAACTACAGCGGCGCCTGCCTCGACCCGAGCGCCTCCGACTACGACTGCGCCGGCGGCTCCGGCGACGGTCCCGAGTACACCGGACCGGTCCAGGTCGTCGGCAGCGACCCGTACGGGCTCGACAGCGACGGCGACGGCTACGCCTGCGAGTGATCGGCGCCGGTGCGCGAGTCGCCGGTGTGCGCGGCGGGGCGTCGGTACCCTTCCGGCATGGCCGCCACCCAGGACACGACCTCCGCCGTCGCCGACGTCTGCCGAGCGGCGAAGGCGGCGACCGCGCCGCTCGCCGCGCTCGACACGCGCGTGAAGGACGCGGCGCTGCATGCGATCGCCGACGCGCTCGTCGCGCGGACCCCGGAGATCCTCGAGGCCAACGCGCGCGACCTCGAGAACGGCCGCGCGAACGACATCGGCTCCGCGCTGCTCGACCGCCTCGCACTCGACCCGAGCCGCATCGCCGCGATCGCCGACGGCGCGCGCGCGATCGCCGCGCTGCCCGACCCGGTCGGCGAGACGATCGACGGGCATCTGCTGCCGAACGGGATCGACGTGCGGCGCGTGCGCGTGCCGTTCGGCGTCGTCGCCGTCGTCTACGAGGCACGCCCGAACGTGACGATCGACGCCGCGGCGCTGTGCCTGAAGTCGGGCAACGCGATCGTGCTGCGCGGCTCCTCCACCGCCATGCACTCGAACGCGGTGCTGGCCACCATCGCCTCCGAGGCCGCGACCCAGGCCGGCGTCCCCTACGGGGCGATCAACCTGCTGGCCGGCGGCGGGCGCGAGGAGCTGGCCGAGCTTGCGACGCAGGACGGCGTCGTCGACCTGATCTTCCCGCGCGGCGGCGAGGGCCTGAAGGACGCGCTGAAGGCGGTCGCCACCGTACCGGTGATCTACGCCGCCTCCGGCAACTGCCACGTCTACGTCGATGCCGACGCCGACCTCGACGCGGCCGAGGCGATCGCACTCAATGCGAAGGTCCACCGCCCCGGCGTCTGCAACGCTGCCGAGACGCTGCTCGTGCACGCCGACGTCGCGGCGGAGTTCCTGCCGCGCGCGCTGCGCACGCTGCACACGGTCGGCGTCGAGCTGCGCTGCGACGCGCGCGCCGCCGCCCACGCGCGCGACCACGACGGCGAGATTCCCGTCAGCGCCGCGAGCGAGGAGGACTGGGCGACCGAGTTCCTCGACCTGATCCTCGCGGTGCGCGTCGTCGACTCGGCCGAGGAGGCGATCGCGCACGTCAACCGCTACGGCAGCGGCCACTCCGAGGCGATCGTCACAGAGGACCTCGGCGCCGCGCGCGCCTTCCAGCTCGGCGTCGACGCCGCCTGCGTGTACGTGAACGCCTCGACGCGCTTCACCGACGGGGGCGAGTTCGGGATGGGCGCCGAGATCGGCAACTCGACGCAGAAGCTGCACGCGCGCGGGCCGATCGGCCTGCGCGAGCTGTGCACCTTCAAGTACCTGATCGAGGGCACCGGACAGGTGCGCAGTTGAAGCTCGGCATCCTCGGCGGCACCTTCAATCCCCCGCACATCGGCCATCTGATCTGCGCCCAGGAGGCGCTCGATCAGCTGGCGCTGGACCGCGTCGTGCTGATGCCGGCGCATCAGCCGCCGCACAAGCAGGTCGACGGGGACCCCGGCGCCGAGGCGCGCTGCGAGCTGTGCCGGCTGGCGATCGAGGGCGAGGATCGCCTCGAGGTATCGCGCCTGGAGCTCGAGCGCGCGGGGAGGTCCTACACGGTCGATACTCTGAGGACGTTGCACGATCAGCATCCGCAGGACGATCTGACCTTCATCGTGGGGGGTGACATGGCCCGCAGCCTGCCGACGTGGCGGGAGCCCGAGGCCGTGCTCGAGCTGGCGACGCTGGCGGTGGCCGAGCGCGCCGGAGCCGAGCGCGACGACATCCGCGGCGAGCTGCGCACGCTGCGCGGCGCGACCGGCGAGCGCGTGCGCTTCTTCGACATGCCGCGCATCGACGTCTCGTCGACGATGCTGCGAGAGCGCGTCGCGACCAGCCGTCCGATTCGCTACCTCGTTCCCGACGCGGTCGCGCAAGCGATCGCGCAGAACGGCTGGTACCGCGCATGAGCGAGCCATTCGAAGGCGTGGCGCTGGCGGAGGCGATCGCCGGCTTCGCGGCCGACAAGAAGGCGGTCGAGATCGTCGAGCTGGACTTGCGCGGGATGCTCGGCTACGCCGACTACTTCGTGATCTGCTCCGGCACCAGCGACCGCCAGGTGAAGGCGATCCACGACGGCATCCACGAGGGGATGAAGAAGCAGCATGGGCTGCTGCCGCGCCGCGTGGAGGGACTGCCGCAGGCGCACTGGGTTCTGATGGATTATCTCGACGTGGTCGTCCACGTCTTCACGCCTGAGACGCGCGCGTTCTATCGGCTCGAGCAGCTGTGGGGCGAGGCCCCGGCGCGCGCGCTCACCGGCGTGGGGTAGTCCTTCGAAAGAGGAGAACCCGCCATGGGGCGCAATCTCGCGAGCCTGCTGACCGACTCGGCCGCGCGCGATCCGCAGCGCACGGCGATCAAGCTCGACGACGCCGAGCTGTCCTACGCGCAGCTCGACGGCGCGAGCGCCCACCTCGCCGGGCTGCTCGCCGAGCACGGCTTCCAGCCGGGCGACCGCGTCGGCGTGATGCTGCCGAACGTGCCGCACTTCCCGATCGTCTACTACGGGATCCTGCGCGCCGGCGGCGTGGTCGTGCCGATGAACGTGCTGCTGAAGGAGCGCGAGGTCGCCTTCTACCTGCAGGATTCCGGCGCGAAGCTGCTGTTCGCGTGGGCGGAGTTCGGCGAGGAGGCGCGGCCGGGCGCAGAGGCCGCGGGCGCCGAGCTGATCGAGGTCGACCCGCTCGGCTTCGTCGACCTCGTGGGCGCCGCGCAGGCGCGCCCGGAGCTGCACGAGGTCGCCGACGACGACACCGCGGTGATCCTCTACACCTCCGGCACGACCGGCAAGCCGAAGGGCGCCGAGCTCACGCACGCGAACCTCTACGTGAACGCCAAGACGAAGCTCGAGACGCTGATCCAGCTGAGCGCGGACGACGTGATCCTCGGCGCGCTGCCGCTGTTCCACAGCTTCGGCCAGACGGCCGCGATGAACGCCGGCCTGATGGCGGGCGCGTGCCTGACGCTGCTGCCGCGCTTCGACGCGGGCAAGGCGCTGGCGATCATGACCCGCGACCGCGTGAGCGTGTTCCTCGGCGTGCCGACGATGTACAACGCGATGCTGGCGGTGCCGCCCGAGCAGCGTCCCGACACCTCCTCGCTGCGGGTCTGCATCTCCGGCGGCGCATCGCTGCCGGTCGAGGTGCTGCGCGCGTTCGAGGGGCAGTTCGGGACGAAGATCCTCGAGGGCTATGGGCTCTCCGAGACCTCGCCCGTGGCGTCCTTCAACCACCCCGACCGCGAGCGCAAGCCGGGCTCGATCGGCACGCCGATCCGCGACGTGCGGATGAGAGTCGTCGACGAGCAGGACCAGGAGGTCCCGGCCGGCGAGGTGGGGGAGATCGTGATCCAGGGCCCGAACGTGATGAAGGGCTACTGGCAGCGCCCCGACGCGACCGCCGAGGCGATGAGAGGCGGCTGGTTCCACACCGGCGACATGGCGAAGGTCGACGAGGACGGCTACTTCTACATCGTCGACCGCAAGAAGGACCTCATCATCCGCGGCGGCTACAACGTCTATCCCCGCGAGATCGAGGAGGTGCTCTACGAGCACCCGGCCGTCGCGGAGGCGGCTGTCGTCGCGGTCCCGCACGCCGAGCTCGGCGAGGAGGTCGGCGCCGCAGTCGCGCTGAAGGCCGGTGCCGAGGCGACCCCGGACGAGCTGCAGGCGTTCGTGAAGGAGCGCGTCGCCGCCTACAAGTACCCGCGCCACGTGTGGCTCGTCGGCGAGCTGCCGAAGGGCCCGACCGGCAAGATCCTCAAGCGCGAGATCGCGGTCCCGGCGGGCGAGCGGGCGTAGCGAGCGCTCAGAGGCTGCGGACGTCGGGCACAACGCGCTCGACCTCGGCAAGGATCTCGTCGACGCGCTCCACGAAGCGTGTGAGCGACTGGTCGGTCTCGCGGTAGCGACCGGCGCGCGCGACGAGCAACGTTTGCTCGCGTGCGAGCGCTGCCGCCCCGTGCGCCATCGCCAGGCGCGCTGAGGTTGGCGCCCACGTACGCAGGTACAGCTCGATCATGCCGACGAGGGCGGCACCGCTCGCGAGCAGCGGCGTCACAACGGCCGGCCCGACGCTGAACGACAGCGCGAACGCCGCGATCACCGCCGCCGCGACGACCAGGCCCTCGAGCAGTCGCGCCTGCACCTCACGGCGCCGAAGGCGCCGCGCTTCGAAGTTCAGGACCCCGATCCTGCGCTCGGCCTCGTCCAGCAGAGCCCGGCGCTCGGCCTTCTCTCGCAGGGCCTCGCGGTCCGGCTTGCCTTCTGCGGGGACCTTCGTCGCATGCGCATCCCACGGCGCCCGCGCGTCGGTCAGCACGCGCGTGAAGCCGACGTAGCTGCGCGCGAGCGAGAGGCGGTCGCTCGGGCGCTCCTCCAGCACCGCGATCGGCTCGCCGTAGGCGAAGCGCGAGGCGTGCTGGATCTGCACGTCGTCGAAGTAGGCCTCCAGGTCGCACTCGGGCAGGTCGTAGATCTCGCGGAACAGCGCCTCGAAGGTCGGCTGGTAGCCGTCGCGGTACGGGTTGTCCGCCGCCTTCGCGCCCTCGCGGGCGCCGTGGCGCCACTCGCGCCGCAACTCCTCCTCGCTGAGCTCGACGCGTGAGGCGAGCGGGTAGACGACGAGCGGCCGCAGGTCCGCCGAGCGGCTGCGGTACGCGGCCGCGGCGCGTGCGCGCGCGACGACCCCGTCGAGGCTCTGGCGATTCGGCGTGAACACCAGCACCAGCCGGTCGGGGAGCAGCATCGTGCAGATGCCGCCGCTATCGGTGACGCCGGTGCGGGAGTCGACCAGCACGTAGTCGTACTGCTCCGCGAGACGTGCGGCGAACGCGGAGAACAGCTCCGGCTCATCGTGGTAGACCCGCTCCCAGTCGAGCTTGCTCACGCGATCTTCGTAGCCGGCGTCCATGCGCCCGGCGCGCATCACCGACAGCCCGGGAACTTGCGTCGGGCCGACGTACGGATCGAGCGAGAGCTCGCGCCACACGCGTTGCGCGCGGCCGGTCCCCGCGCGTCCATCGCCGGACACGGACGGCAGCAGCTCGTGGGCGTTCGCGAACAGCTCTACGAGGCCCGCGCGCTCGTCCACGTCGCCGTCGTGGAGGAAGCGGTGCAGGCCCGGCGCCTCGAGGTCCCAGTCGATCGCCAGCACCTCCTTGCCCCGGTCGCGCGCGAGCACCACGGCAGCGTTCGCGAGCGCCATCGTGCGGCCGGTGCCGCCCTTGTAGGAGTAGAAGGTGATGATTCTGCCGGCCATGCTCAGGACCCCCGTGGGTGTCCGGGGAACTCCTGCACCCGGGCTCCGCCGTCGGGCGGGGCTGGCGGCAGCTCGAACGTCGCGCAGTCGTGCGCTCCGTCGGGATCGAGCCGCGCAAGCCTCGCGATGTGGCTTGCGACGGTTCCGACCTGCGTCACGTACTCGGCATTGCGCGAGATGTCGGGATCCACGAGCGTGAATCTGCGGAAGTCCAAGTAGTGCCGCGATCTGCGCAGCTCGTCGGGGATCTCGTCGTCGTCGCCGCGGAACACGACCGGGATGATCAGGCCGTCCTCGCGCCGCAGGCGTTCGCCGAGCGCTGCGCGGCGGCGCTGCTCGAGCGTTTCCATCGCAGCCTTCTCCCGCCGGCAGAACTCCTGTTCGTGGTAGCGCGGCGTGAACACGAGCACCCAGGTCGCGCTCTGGCACATCGCGCTGGCGATCGCCGACTCGAATATCTGCCCGCCGACGAGGCGCTGCTCGTCGAGGTAGACGGGCGCACGGACGAGCAGCTCGATCTCTTGGCTGAGCGCCGCGTGGAGGCTGCGGACGAAGGTGGTGCCCAGCTCGCCATCGGCGTGCGCCCAGCTGATGAAGCTCGAGTACTCGAACGGCATTGCGCAACACCTAACCGTATGCGAGTGACCGGACGATGCTCCAACTCCCGGTCGCGTGGAGACGGCATGACCGCTGGGATAGGCTGGCGCGCATGGCAGAGGAGCCGAGCGTCGACGGCGGGGGACGCCCGCCGCTGTGCTTCGTCGCGATGCCGTTCGGGCGCAAGCCGGACGGGCGCGGCGGGTCGGTCGACTTCGACGCGGTCTACGAGCAGCTGCTCGCCCCGGCGATCCGCGCGGCGGACCTGGAGCCGCTGCGGGCCGACCAGGAGCTCGTCGGCGGAATCGTCCACAAGGCGATGTTCGAGCGGCTCGTGCTCGCCGACTACGCGATCGCCGACCTCACGACCGCCAACGCGAACGTCTACTACGAGCTCGGCGTGCGCCACGCGGTGCGTCCGTACGCGACCGTGCTCGTCAGCGCGAACGTGGCCCGGACGCCGTTCGACCTCGCGCCCGACCGCGTCCTCCCGTACGCGCTCGGCCCCGCGGGGAACCCCGACAAGCCCGAGCAGGCGCGCGAGGCGCTCGTCGCGGCGCTGCGAGCGGCCCGCAGCCGCACCACGGACAGCCCCGTCTTCCAGCTGCTCGACACGTTGCCGCCGCCGCAGATCGACCGGCTCAAGACCGACCTCTTCCGCGAGCAGGCGGCCTACTCGATCGCGTGCAAGGAGCGCCTCGCGCGGGCGCGAGGCGAAGGTGCCGAGGCCCTGCGGGAGGTCGAGCGCTCGCTCGGCTCGCTCGACGACGTCGAGGCGGGCGTGCTCGTCGACCTGCTGCTGTCCTACCGCGCGACGAAGGCGTGGGAGGAGATGATCCGGCTGGCGGAGGCGATGCCGGAGCCGGTGGGGCGCACGGCGCTCGTGCGCGAGCAGCTCGGCTTCGCGCTCAACCGCGCCGGCTGCAGCTCAGAGGCGGAGCGCGTGCTCATCGAGGTGCTCGATGCGCACGGACCGAGCAGCGAGACGCTCGGCCTGCTCGGCCGCGTCTACAAGGACCGCTGGGACGCCGAGCCGGACCCGTTCTCACTGCGGGCGCAGGGTCACCTGGAGCAGGCGATCGACGCCTACCGCCGGGGCTTCGAGGCGGACTGGCGCGACGCGTACCCGGGCATCAACGCCGTCACGCTGATGGAGATCCACGATCCGGGCGGGGAGCAGCAGCAGCGCCTGCTGCCGGTCGTGCGCTACGCGAACCGCCGCCGCATCGACGACGGGCGCGCCGACTACTGGGACCATGCGACACGGCTGGAGCTGGGCGTGCTCGCGCGCGATCGGGCGGAGGCCGAGGCCGGCGCTCGCGCGGCGCTCGCGGGCGTGCGCGAGCCGTGGGAGCCGGAGAGCACCGCGCGCAATCTCGCGCTGATCCGGACGGCGCGCCGGCGCCGCGGCGACACCCTGGAATGGGCCGACGCGCTCGAGCATGCGTTGCAGGAGGCGGGGCAGGCGCACTAAGCTTCTGACTAATGAGGGTGCTTGAGGAGGCCGAGCGGATCGCGAGCGGCGGCCCCGTGCGCTTCGAGGACCTCAAGCCGGTCGCCGACGGCTTGCGCGACGAGGACGGCGCCGCCGCCGTCACGCCGGTGCTGATCGCGGTCGCCCGCCGGGCGCTCTACGACGGTTGGGAGCCGACCAGGCGCGCCGAGCTCGCCGCGCTGCTGCGCGATCACCAGCAGTTCGGCTATGCGCGCCGGCTGCTCGGCCGCGTGCGGCGCGACGGTCCGGACACGGAGCAGCTGCGCCAGCAGCACGCCCTCTGCACCTACAAGGACGCGGAGCTGCCGGCGGCGCGCCGACTCGACCGCGCCCTGGAGATCCTCGCCGAGGGCGGCAAGCCGCTCGAGCGCAGCGACTCGGCCGAGACGCTCGGGATCGGCGGCGCGATCTACAAGCGCCGCTGGGAGGTCGACGCCAAGCGCGCGGACCTCGAGAGCGCGCTGTGGTGCTATCGCCGCGGCGCCGAGCTGCGCGACCAGGCGGAGTGGTCCTACGCCGCCGTCAACGCGGCCCTCGTCGCGGACCGCCTCGCGGCGCTCGAGGACAGAGGGGTCGGCAGGTCGGTCGCGGCGGAGGGACTGCGCGCCGACGCCGACCGCATTCGCGAGGACCTTGTCGCGTGCGTGCCGGGCGGCGACGGCGGCTGGTCTGACGCGACGCTCGGCGAGGCGCTGTTCGGGCTCGGGCGCATCGCGGAGGCGCACGAGCCGCTCGCGCGCGTCGGCGAGCGCACGAGAGAGCTGTGGCGGCAGGAGACGACGGCAATGCAGCTGGCGGAGCTCGCGCGCCTGCGCGGCTTCGACGGCCCCGAGGTCGACGCGGCGCTCGGGGCGCTCGTGGGCGGCCGCGAGGGCGCCGTTCGCCGCGCCTACAACGGCAAGATCGGCGTGGCGCTCTCCGGCGGCGGCTTCCGCGCCTCGCTCTTCCACCTGGGGGTGCTCGCGCGTCTCGCCGAGTGCGGAGTGCTGCGGCACGTCGAGGCGCTTTCATGCGTCTCCGGCGGCTCGATCGTCGGCGCCTGCTACTACCTCGCGCTGCGCAGACTGCTGCAGGAGCGCCCGGACGAGCAGATCGAGGACGCGGAGTACGTCGAGCTCGTGCACCGGCTGACGCTCGACTTCCTCGACGGGGTCCGCGGCGACCTGCGCGGCCGCCTCGCCGAGAACGTCGTCGACAACTGGCGGATGCTCGCGTCGCGCTGGTCGCGCACCGACCGCGTCGCCGAGCTGCTCCACGAGCTGTTCTTCTCGCGCTGGGCGCAGGACCGGGGACGCAGCTGGCGGCTGGACGAGCTCGTCGTGCGCCCGCACGGGCAGGCGAGCTTCTCGCTGCGCTACGAGAACTGGCTGCGGCGCGCGAAGGTGCCGGTGCTGGTGCTGAACGCGACGACGCTGAACACGGGACACAACTGGCAGTTCAGCGCCACGTGGATGGGCGAGCCGCCGAGCGGTCTCGACCTGCGGGTCGAGGCGATCCGGCGCCTGCGCCGCGTCTACCACCGTGACGCGCCCGGCGGCGCGCCCACGCTGGAGCGGGCGGTGGCCGCGTCGGCCTGCGTGCCGGCGCTGTTCCCGCCCGTGTCGTTCTCCGGCATCTACGACGACGTCGACGTGGAGCTGGTCGACGGCGGCGTCCACGACAACCAGGGGATCGCGAGCCTGCTGGAGCAGGACTGCAACGTGATCCTCGTCAGCGACGCGAGCGGGCAGGCCGCTGACGCGAACCGGCCCAAGCGCCGCCTCCTCGGCGTGCTGCTGCGGACGAACTCGGTGCTGATGGCCCGCGTGCGCGGCGCGCAGTACGCCGATCTCGCGGGCCGCCGCCGCTCCGAGACGCTGCGCGGCCTGATGATCGTGCATCTCAAGAAGGGGCTGCCGGCGCCGCCGCTCGACTGGAGCAGATGTCAGGAGCCGTGGGATCCGGAGGACGACGCGCTTCCGTTGCAGGACCGCACGGGCAGATCCCCGTACCGGATCGACGAGGACGTGCAGCGTGCGCTCGCACAGCTGCGCACCGACCTCGACGCGTTCTCCGACGACGAGGCCTACGCGCTGATGGCGGCCGGCTACCGCATGAGCGAGCACGAGCTGCCTGACGCGTTGCCCGATCTCGCGCAGCCGCTCGTCGCGCCGAGATCGCCGTGGCCGTTCGCGGCGATGCTGCCGCGCCTGGAGCGTGACGAGGACAGACGCTTGCTGCGCGCGCTTGAGCCCGGCCGATCGCTGTTCCTGCGGCGGGTCGCGTCGTGGTGGCGCGGTCGCCGCCGAGGCTCCTCGGCGTCCGGTCGTGCGCTCGGCACGGCGCGCAGCGTCATCGTCACGCCCGTGCGCGCGCTCGTGAGCGTCCCGCTCGCGCTCGCCGGCGGGGCGGCGACCGCCGTCGACCGGGGGCTGCGCCGCCTCGGTCGCAGGCCGCGCGCCTGATCGCTAACCGGCGCCGGGTCCGCCGGCGCGCGCCTCCCACGCGCGTGTCAGCTCGATGCGCCGCATCAGGGTCGGGTGGTCGCCGAGGAGCGAGCGCCACGCCGGCGGGTCGGGGTCCGTCAGCGTGGCCGTCCCCAGATCGCGGAACAGCGCCCGCGCGCCGGCCGGATCGCGGGTCGTCTGCAGCGCCGTCCAGTCCGCCTCGGTCTCCAGGCGGCGGGTCGTCGCGGCCAGCAGCGGCTGGGTCGCGATGCCGAACGCGACGAACGCGAGCAGCGCGACCGGTACCGCCTCGGGTCGCGCGAGGCCGCCGCGGCGGCGCGTCGCGAGCGCGACGACGCCGGCGGCGGGCAGCAGGAACAGCGCAAGCCATCCGACCGCCTTGAGCGTGTGGCGGTGCCGGAGGTGGCCGAACTCGTGCGCCAGCACGACGCGCACCTCGCGCCGATCGAAGCCGCTCAGCAGCGAGTCGCGCACGATCACGCGACGCGTCGGTCCGAAGCCGGCCGCCCCGGCGTTCGGCTGATCCTGTACGAGGTCGACGTAGACCGGCGTGTCCGGCACCCCCTCGGCGCGCGCGAGCGCACGCGCGTCGGCGGCGGTTTGCGCCGATCCGGAATGCTTGTCGAGCGGTTCGCTGTCGACCGTCAGCAGGTACGGCGCGACGAAGCTCAGCAGCAGCGCGAGCGCGACGAAGAACGGCGCCGCGGCGACCCACCACCAGCTGCGCAGCTTGCGCGCGAGCCACATCGCGATCAGCAGCGCGAACGAGATCGCGACGAACGGTCCGCTGAGCCCGAGGAAGCCGTCGAGGACATGCTTCACGTAGCCGACGTGCACCACGTCGTGGCGGCGCTCCCACCACAGCGCGGCGAGGTCGAACGGCAGCTCGGCCAGCCACACGATCCCGAGCCCGAGCATGCCGAGCAGCATCCCGGTGCCGATCGGCCCCGCCGCCGACTCCTTCATCAGCCGTTGTCCGCGGCGCGCATAGATGACAAGGACCGCGACGAGGACGATCGTGCCGAGCAGCGCGTCGATCGCGAGGAACCGCTCGTAGGACGCGCTGCGACCCAGGAAGTCCGCGCTGAAGGTGGCGCGCGGGTCCGCGTGCGGGAGGCGTAGGCCGCCCGGAACAGTCGACTGCCACAGGGCTCGCGCCGCCAGCGCCCACAGCAGCGCGCCCGCGGCAAGCGCGACGGCGACGAGCGGGCGCCGCCGGCCGCTGCCGTCGCGCGCCCGTCGCGGCTCGTCGCTCACGCGCCCGCGGTCACGGCTGTGCTCGGGTCCGGCGGCAGGAAGGGCGTCGGCTCGCTGCTCGGCTGCGGCGCGGCGGTCGGGCCGCTGTAGGGGTAGCGCGGGGTCACGAACAGGACGTACGCGTTGACCTGCTCGCTGTAGCGGATCGCCAGCGCCCCGGCGTTGCGCAGCCCGAGCGGCATCTCACCGCGCACGAGCGCGGCGAACCAGCCCAGCACCGCAACCGCGACGAGCAGGGTGCCGTATGCGCCCGCGATCAGCAGCACCGGCAGCGCGAGCAGCCCGCGGAAGAACACGCTCCAGCGGTTGTGCGCCTCGCGCGGGCCGACGACGAGCTCGACCGGGTAGCTGCCGGCTTCGCCGCTGAAGCCGGGGAACGGGTTGGCGATCAGGAACAGGTACGCCGTGACGTGCGTCTGGTAGCGCAGGTAGCCGGCGAGGAAGCGGTGCAGCCCGTCCGGCACCTGCGTCGTGAAGAGCGCCGCGAACCACGCGACGATCGCCGCCAGCAGCGCGACGATCCCCCACAGCGTCAGCCAGATCAGATGCGGCACCGCAAGCAGCAGCCGGAAGAACGTCGTCAGCCGCGAGCGGCGCAGGTCGTCGTCGACCTGCAGGCGGATCGGGTCGTCGTCGCGTGCGGGCAGGTCATCGAGCGCGGCGAGCGGGTCGCTGTTCGGGTAGCGGTCGGTGAGGACGAACAGGTAGGCGAGCAGCTGCGCCTGGTAGGAGAGCGCGTAGGCGCCGGCGTCGCGCATCCCGCGCGGCATGCGCGCGCACACGAGCGAGCTGAACCAGCCGAGCACCGCGACAGTGCCGAGCAGCGATCCCGCCTGGTTGTAGCCGTTGACGAGCACGGCGATGACGACCAGCGCCGGGATCGCGAGCACCAGACGGAAGAACACCGTCCAGCGGTTCTGCGGCGCGGAGGCCGCGAACCGAACGTCGATCGGATAGCCCAGGTGGCCGCTGAAGCCCGGGTAGCGGTCGGCGATCAGGTAGAGGTAGGCCTGGACGTGCACGTAGTAGCGCGCGTACTCCGACAGGAACTGGTGCACCGCGTCCGGCGAACGGCCCTTGAACAGCGTGATGAGGCCGTTCGCGATCACGACGAAGAAGACCGCGATCCCCCACACGGTCAGCCAGATGAAGTGCGGGATCGCCAGCACGATCCGGAAGAAGACCGAGGCGCGCGTGCGTTGGAGGTCGTCGGTCACGACCAGCTTGACGGGGTGGCTCATGCGCGAGTCCTAGCCGACCCGGCGGACAGCGCTCGACCGGTTCCCGGTTGACCGGGGACGCGAGCTCCTGTCTAGTCGGTCCATGTACGACTACGTGATCGTCGGGGCGGGATCGGCCGGCTGCGTGCTCGCGGCGCGGCTGACGGAGGATCCGGACGTGTCGGTGCTGCTGCTGGAGGCGGGGCCGCCGGACGCCAACCAGAACATCCACGTGCCGCTCGGCTATCTCAAGCTGGCGGGCACGGAGATCGACTGGAACTACTTCAGCGCGCCCGAGCCGCACTGCAACGGGCGCCGCATCCCGCTGCCGCGCGGGCGCGTGCTGGGCGGCTCGTCCTCGACGAACGCGATGGTCTACATCCGCGGCAACCCGCGCGACTACGACGACTGGGGGATCCCCGGCTGGTCCTGGGCGGACCTGTTCCCCTACTTCGTCAAGGCGGAGGACAACGAGCGCGGCGCATCTGAGTGGCATGGCGCCGGCGGGCCGCTGCCCGTCTCCGAGCAGCGCTCCGGCAACGCGATCTCGCGCGCGTGGGTCGAGGCGGCGGTACAGGCCGGCGTGCCGCGCAACGACGACTTCAACGGCGCTGCGCAGGACGGTGCCGGCATGTACCAGGTGACGCAGCGCGGCGGCCTGCGCGCGAGCGCCGCCGCCGCCTACCTGCACCCCGCGAGCGCGCGGCCGAACCTGCACGTGCTCACGCACATGCTCGTGCACAGAGTGCTGTTCGAGGGCACGCGCGCCATCGGCGTCGAGGCCTCGCAGCTCGGGCACGTGCAGGAGCTGCGCGCGCAGCGCGAGGTGATCCTGTGCGGCGGCGCCTACAACTCCCCGCAGCTGCTGATGCTCTCGGGCGTCGGGCCGGCCGACCATCTGCTGCTGCGCGAGCTGGAGGTCGTGCTCGACCAGCCGGCGGTGGGGGCGAACCTCTCCGACCACGCCGCCACGTATGCGGTGTGGGGGACAGAGCGGCCGGAGTCGCTGCTGCTGGCTCGCGAGCCGGCGGCGCTGGAGGAGTTCATGGCTTCGCAGACCGGTCCGCTCGCCTCGAACCTCGCCGAGAGCGGCGCGTTCGTGCGGGTCGAGCCGGACGCGCCCGCGCCGGACGTGCAGTTCCACGCGATCCCGGTGCAGATCCTCGAGGAGGGCACCGCCGACCCGGAGGGCCACGGCGTGCTCGTGACGCCGTGCCTGCTGACGCCGGAGGCGCGCGGCTCGGTGCGACTCGCCTCGAACGACCCGACTGCGCGACCGCTCGTGCGCAACGACTTCTACGCGAGCGAGCGCGACCTGGAGCGGATGGTCGCGGCGCTGCGGCTGACGCTGGAGATCAGCGGACAGCCGGCGATGGCCCCCTACTGCACGACCGGCATGGTCGTTCCCGACGACGACTCCGAGGAGGCGTTGCGCGCGCACGCGCGCCGCACGACGTTCGCGATCTACCACCCGGTCGGCACGTGCGCGCTCGGCAGCGTGGTGGACGAGCAGCTGCGCGTGAACGGCCTCGAGGCGCTGCGCGTCGTCGACGCCTCCGTGATGCCGGTCGTCCCGCGCGGCAACACGAACGCGCCGACGATCGCGATCGCCGAGCGCGCGGCGGACCTGATCAGAGGGTCTTCGCCACGCGCCGCGGCGGCTTCCGTCTTGTCGCCACCTTCAGCGCCAGCCTGACTGGTCTCGACACGAGCGCGGCACTGTCGGTCGCGGCGATCGTGAGCCGGTAGCGGCCGGCGGGGATCGTGCGTCTGCCGATCCTGCCGCCGATCGCAAGGCTGTTCGGACCGCTGACGCCGACGCGGCTCTGCGTGCCGATGCGCTTGAAGCGCGTGCAGCGTCTGCCGTGTCGCGCGCGGCGCGGCTTCTCGCAGCGGCCGCCGGCGGTGCGACGGCCGGGGAGCTTGCGGTCGAAGCGGATGCGCACGGTCGCCGCCTCCGAGAGCGTGAGGTGCAGCGTGCCGCGTCTGCCGACCCGCAGCGTCGCCGGCACGAGGCTCGCGCCGGTGATGATGGGCGCGACGTTCGGCGGCGGGTTGGTGCCGCCGCCTCCGCCTCCGCCGGTCCCGCCGCCGGTCGTCGGCGCGACGACGCCGGTCACGCGCGCGACCTGTCTCGTCGTCTCGAGCGTGACCCACAGCGTGCCGTCTCTGCCGACGACGAGGTGGCGCGGGCCGGAGCCGGCCGGGAAGCCGGTGAGCGTCGTGACGGCGCCGTCGGGCGTCAGCCGCGTGAGCGTGTCTCTCGGGAAGTTCGCAGCCCAGTAAGCGAGGTCCGGAGCAAACACGATGCCCGTCGGATCGGTCAGCGGCACATCAGTTCTCTGCACCGTGCTCGATGGTGGTGTGAGGCGCTCGATCAGGTTGCTGGGGATCGTCGCGGCGAGCTGGTTGCTCGGCCCGGCGGCGAGCTCCTGCGGGGAGTCGTCGAGCGGGAACTGACCCGCGGAGACGCCGGCGGTCGTGATCCCGACGACCTGTCTACCGAGGAAGTCGGCGACATAGAGATTGCCGTCGCCGCCTGCGGCGATCCCGCGTGCGCCCTGGAGACCGGTCGGTCTGAAGGTGTCGAATCTCTCGTCGGTTCTGATCCGCACGACCGAGTCGTTCGAGCCGGTCCACAAGTTGCCGTCCGACCCGACGACGATCCCGTTCGGTGCCAGGCCGGGGATGTTGACTCTTCTCGCCGCCGTCGGGTCGCCCGGCGAGAAATGCGCGACCGCGTTCGACTCCGTCACCCACAGCTGGCCGTCCGGTCCCGCGACGATCCCGACCGGACTGACGATCTCCGCGCTCGTGAATCTGTCGACCGTCCCGTCCGGTCTCACGCGTGCGATGTTGTCGGTGACGCCGTCCATCGTCACCCAGACGTTGCCGTCGGGGCCGAGCGCAAGCTGTCTCGGCGCGTTCGGCAGGTCGAAGGCTCTGTCGACCGCGGGCGCGGCGGCGGCGGTCGCGGGCAGCAGCAGGGCGGCGGCGAGCGCCGCGAGCGAGAGCTTGATCGAGCGCATGGCGGCGATCCTCTCAGCTGCCCGGGACGCTCGCTAGGGTGCTGGACGCGATGGCGATCACCGTCTACGAGAAGCGCACCTGCACGACGTGCCGCAAGCTGCACGAGCTGCTGACCGAGCGCGGCGTCGACTTCGACACGGTCCAGTACCACGTCGAGGGGCTCACCGAGCCGCAGATCCGGGACCTGCTGGCGAAGGCCGGCATCCCGGCGAGCGCCGCGCTGCGGATGCGTGAGGAGGGCGCTGCGGAGCTGGCGGCGGCCGGCGACGAGGACGCGATCGTCACCGCAATGGCGCACCGGCCGGAGCTGCTGCAGCGTCCGATCGTCGTCAATGGCGACCGCGCGGTGCTCGCGCGGCCGGTCGAGCGCGTGCTGGAGATCCTCTAACTCGGTCCTCTAGCTCGGACGCGCGGCGGCACGACGCGGCGTCTCTGCTCGCCGCGCCCAGCCGTCCCCGCACCCGTCAGGTCTGGCGCAGCGGACGTTCCTCGCGGGCGTCATCCGTACGCCCGTCGCGGTCGACGTCGCCGCCACCGCGGATCTCGTCGTCGGCAAGACCCTGGTCGTGCATGTCCGCGCGTGCCTCATGCAGTTCCGCCTCGGCCTCCGCGCGCTTCGCCTCGCTCTGTGCGGCGCGGGCGCGCGCCTGCTGCTCGGCCGCCACCTCGCGGTGCCGGCTCGCCAGCTCGCCGCGGCGCGTCTCGAGCTGCCGCTGACGCCGTTTCTCGCGCATGCGCGGCACCAGCGCCGCAAGCACGATCAGCAGGATCACGACGCCGGCGACGATTGCGATGATCGCTCCGGTTGACACGGGGGTCCTCCTTCCCCTCTGGGTTCGCAGACAGACCTACCCGCAGGGCAGGGAGGCAATCGGTCCGGCGATCGCGAGGGTCAGCGTGTCGCGTTGCAGGGGTCGAGCGATTGGGCGCTCGCGCCGAAGAGAAGGGTGAGAGCCATGCCCTCCACCGCCACTGCCCCTTCCCGCACGCTCGTGTTCCGCGGCGAGCGGAGCGGGCGCGCGCCTCTGCCGCCCTCGCCCGCCCGTGGATGGCGCGCGGGACTGCTGCTCGCGCTGGCAGTCGGAGTTGGCGTGACGACGCTCATCGCCGCGAACCCGGACCTGCGCTACGGGCCGCAGCGGCCGGCGCTGCACGTGCAGATCGCGACCACCGCGGCGCTCGTGGCGCTGCTGGTCGCGCTCCTCGCGGCCGGCCGCTACCGCCGGCTGCCGCGCGCCGGAGATCTGCTGCTGGCGACCTCGTTCGGCCTGCTCGGCGTCACGAACGTGCTGACGAGCGCGATCCAGGGCGCGACCGGCCGCAGCCCGCACGGCCCCCTCGCCTGGACGCCGGTCTCCGGACGCGTCGTCGCGGCGGCGCTGCTTGCCGGCGCCGCGTTCGCGGGCGGCCGCATGGTCGCGCGGCCCCGTCGCACCGCCCGCTCGCTGGCGCTTGGCAGCGTCGTGGCGCTCGCGGTTCTGGCGATCGCGCTTGCCGCGCTCGACCCGCAGCTGCCTCCCGCAGTCGGGCCGCACGTCCCGGCCTACGGTCCGTTCGCGGGCAGCCCCGCCTCGATCACGCTCAAGGGCGTCTGCCTCGTGCTCGTCGTCGCCGCAGCGGCCGGCTTCGCGCGGCGTGCACGGCGTCGTCCCGACCGCCTCTCGGTGCCGCTGTCGTGGGGGACCGCGCTGCTCGCGTTCGCGTGGCTCAACTACCTGCTCGTCCCCTCGCTCTACGTCAACTGGTTCTACGCGGGCGACGCGCTCGCGCTCGCCGCGTACCTCGTGCTCGCGACCGGCGCCGCGCTGGAGATCCGCGACTCGCAGGCCGATCGCGCCCGCCTCGCCGCGCTGGAGGAGCGGGCGCGCGTTGCGCGCGAGCTGCACGACGGCGTCGCGCAGGAGGTGCTGTTCCTGCTCGCCCAGGCGCGCCGGCTGCACGCGGAGCGACCCGGGCCGGACGCCGACCGCCTGCTGAGCGCCGCCGAGCGTGCGCTGGCCGAATCGCGCTCGGCGATCTCGACGCTGCGCGCCCCGCTCGACGAGCCGCTGCCGGCGACGCTGGCGCGCATCGGCGGCGAGCTCAGCCGCCGCTTCGAGCTCGACGTGCACATCGAGGCCGACGCCGACGTCGACGTCGAGCCGGAGACGCGCGCCGCGCTTGCGCGGATCGTCGGCGAGGCGCTCACGAACGCTGCACGCCATGGCCGCGCGCGCTGCGCGACGATCGAGCTGCAGGCCGGTCCGCCGCGCCGCCTGCGCGTGCGCGACGACGGGCGCGGATTCGACCCCGACCCGGCGCGGGTCCCGGCGGGCGCGTACGGGCTGACGTCGATCCGCGAGCGTGCCGCTGCATTCGGCGGCCGGGCGCAGATCCGCTCGGCGCCGGGAGACGGCACCGAGATCGAGGTGACGCTCCCGTGACCGAGGCGGCGAGCACGGTCGGGGCCGGTCGCTCGGTCCTGATCGCCGACGATCACGCTGCCGCCCGCGCCGGTGTGCGCGGCGCCCTGGAGCGCGGCGGCTTCGTCGTCTGCGCCGAGGCCGCGAGCGGGCCTGCGGCGGTCGAGGCGGCCCTGCGCGAGCGGCCTGACGCGTGCTTGCTCGATGTGCACATGCCCGGCGGCGGGGGCATCGAGGCCGCGGCCGAGATCGCGCAGCGGCTGCCCGGCACCGCGATCGCGATGCTGACCGTCTCCGGCGACGAGGAGGACCTCTTCGCCGCGATCCAGGCGGGCGCCGGCGGCTACCTGCTCAAGGACGTCGACCCGGAGCGGCTGCCGCACGCGCTGGCCGGCGTGCTGGCAGGTGAGGCCGCGATCCCGCGCGCGCTCGTCGGCCGGATCGTCGCCGAGCTGGGCGAGCGCCGGCGGCGGCGCGTGCCGCTGACGCGCGGCGCAGCGGAGCTGACGTCGCGCGAATGGGAGATTCTCGAGCTCCTGCACGGCGGCGCGAGCACGGCACAGGTCGCCGAGCGGCTGCGCGTGAGCCAGGTGACCGTCCGTCGTCACGTCTCGGCCGTGTTGCGCAAGCTGCGCGTGGAGGACCGCCGCGGGGCTTTCGCGCTGCTCGACGGGCTGGCGCGTCGGCGTTCACCCGAGTGAACGGCGAAGCGCCCGCACGGGCGATGGCGCGCGAACCGATCCGGGAGGACGATGCACCGCAGTGTCCGCGCCCGACCCGCTGCTCACCACCGCCGCTCGCCTGACCGCCGAGCTGCGGGCGCGCTGCGCGGACCCCGGCCCGGCGGAGGGGGAGGAGGCGCTGCTGATCGACGGGTACGCGTCGGCGCTCGCGCTTGAGGGGGCACGACGACGCCTGCGCGAGCAGGCGCTGGACGCGACGTCGCGCGAGCTGGCGATCGCCGCGCACGAGCGCGAGCTGCGCGCGGTGCTGCGCACGCTCCGCGCGCGGCGCAGCAGACGCGCCGCCGCGGCCGACTCAGCGGACGAGGCCGCGCCGCAGCGCCTGCACTGACGCCTGCAGCCGGTTCTCGACGCCGAGCTTGGCGAAGATGCTCGCGACGTGGCTCTTGACCGTGTTCGGACTGATGAACAACGCGGTCGCGATCGCCGCGTTGTCGCGGCCGTCGGCGATCAGGCGCAGCACCTCCAGCTCGCGTTCGGACAGGTCTGTGGCGTCCTCCTGCACTGAGGCGCGGGCCGGCTCCACCGCGCGCAGCCGCCGCAGCACCTCCGGCGCCACCCGCGGCGGGATCACCGCCTCACCGGCTGCAGCCGCCTCCACGGCGGCGAGGATCTGCTCGAGCGTTGCGTCCTTGAGCAGGTAGCCCGCCGCTCCCGCCAGCAGCGCTTCGAGCATCGCGTCGTCGTCGTCCGAGAGCGTGAGCACGACGACGGGCGGCGCGTCCTCGGCGGCGGCGATCGCGCGCGTCGCCTCGACGCCGTCCATGCCCGGCATGCTGAGGTCCATCAGCACGACGTCGGGCGCAAGCTCGCCCGCGAGCCGGACGCCCGCCTCGCCGCCGCTCGCCTGCGCGACGACGTCGAGCCCTTCGTCGCCGAGCAGCTGCGCGAGCCCGTGGCGGAAGACGTCGTGGTCGTCGACGAGCAGCACGCGGGTCATCGCCGTCAACTCTGCCCGATGGCGCGGCGGGAAGATGCATGGTCCCGCCCACGCCATAAACCGGCGGAATGCACGCGGCGTTCACGCAGCTGAACGCAGAAACCCCCGCGCGGACGATTGTGAGCGCCTCCTCGCTCGCGCACCCTGCATGACAGCGGAAGGACCCGCCAGCGGGAGCAGAGGCTCCATCAGGTGGGGGAATCTCAACCCAAGGAGCACAGCTCTCATGCGGAAGCTCATGCGCAAGCGCATCCTCGTCCCGGTGGCTGCGATCGCGGCGCTCGCCGTGGCCGGGATCGCGGTCGCGTACTTCACGGCCTCGGGCACCGGCTCGGGCACGGCGACCGTCGGCAGCGCCGCCGGCGTCACGATCACGAACGTCTCGCTGCCGGACACGCTCTACCCGGGCGGCTCGACGGCCGTCAGATTCACGATCAACAACTCTTCGTCCAACACGGCGGTGCAGGTCGACAAGGTCGTCGCCGACACGAGCGCCGGCACGAACGGCATCACCGGCGTCACCGGCAACTGCCTGGCGTCGGACTTCACGTTCGACGACGTGACCGTCAGCAGATCGATCGCGGCCGACGGCTCGGTCGACGCGACCGGCACGCTGAGACTCGCGAACTCGAACGCGAGCCAGGACGACTGCCAGGGCGCCTCGCCGGTCCTTCACCTCAAGGTGGACAACAGCGGCATCTAGCCGATCGAACAGGCGGGGGGCGTCTGGCGAATTCGTCCCCCGCCCGTTCGACCCACTGCACGCAACACACGCAACGACATGCGCGACAACAGCACGACACGGACAGCGAAGAGCGCCAGGACGCGACGCACCCTGACGCTGCTCGGTGCCCTCATCTTCCTCGCGCTCGCCGGATGGACAGTCGCCGCGGTCGCCGGCCCCAAGGTCGCGACGCCGACGATCACGTCCGGCCCCAGCGGCTCCACGTCCGCCACGAGCGCGGTGTTCGCCTTCGTCGCCGGCACCAGAGGCGACACGCTCGAGTGCGCGCTCGACGGCGCGGCGTTCGCGGCGTGCACGAGCCCGAAGGCCTACAGCGGCCTCAGAGATGGGGCGCACACGTTCCGCGTGCGCGAGCGCACCAGAGCCGGCCAGGTGGGCGACGCCGCCGCGCGCAGCTGGACGGTCGACACGGTCGCGCCGCCCGCACCGCAGCTCGTGCAGAAGCCGGCCGACCCGTCGAGCTCCGACAGCGCGACGTTCGCGTTCGCCGACGGCGAGGCAAACGTCTCCTATCTCTGCCAGCTCGACGGCGCGGCCTACGCCGCCTGCGCGAATCCGGTCACGTACAAGAAGCTCGCCGACGGCACCCACCTGCTGAGCGTCAAGGCGCGCGACGCAGCCGGCAACGTCGGCGCCGCGACGGGCTGGAGATGGCGCATCGACACGGTGGCGCCGCCGAAGCCGACGCTCACGCAGACGCCGGCGAATCCGTCGGCGAGCGCGAGCGCCACGTTCTCGTTCGCCGACAGAGAGGCCGGCGCCAGCTTCGAGTGTGCGCTCGACGGCGGCGCCTACGCCGCCTGCACGAGCCCGAAGAGCTACAGCGGCCTGTCCGACGGCAGCCACGCGTTTGCGGTGCGCGCACGCGACCTCGCCGGCAATCGCAGCGCCGTGAGCGGGTACTCCTGGACCGTCCAGACGGCGACGACGGGACAGCCGTTCACGATCTCCGGCGGCTACGGCGGCCTGCTCTATCCGGGCAGGACGGCCGGCCTCGCGTTGAGAATCGGCAACCCGAACGGCCAGCCGATCCTTGTCACGAGCCTCGTCGTGACGGTCCAGCCCGGCAGCTCGAAGGCCGGCTGCGACGGCCCGAGAAACCTTCAGATCACGCCGTCGAACGTCTCCGCCGCAAACCCGCTCACGGTTCCGGCGAACGGCAGCGTGACGCTGCCTTCAGGCTCCGTCAGCGCGCCGAGCGTGACGATGCTCAATCTCTCCACGAACCAGGACGCGTGCAAGGGCGCGCTGTTCACGTTCGCCTACAGCGGGAGCTCGCACTCGTGAGCGCGCACGCCCGCCACCTGATCCGCACGGCCGCGATCGCGGCGGCCGTCTGCGCCATCGCCCTGGTTGCCGCCGTGAGCGACGCGAGCGCGTACTACACCGCCGGTGGGAGCACGAGCGCGAGCGCGGCCGTCGCGACGCTGCCGGCCTCGACCGTCACCGCGACGAACACGGGCGCCGGCGCCGTCGCGCTCAGATGGAGCGCCGTCACCGCACCCGGCAGCGGAACCGTGACCTACTGGGTGGCGCGCGACGGCGGCGCCGCGAGCGCCGCCTGCCCGAGCGCCGCCGCGCCGACGACTGCGACCAGCTGCACCGACACCGGCGTCTCCGCGGGCGCGCACACCTACGTCGTCACCGCCGTGTGGCGGACGTGGACGAAGGCCAGTGCCGGCGCGAGAGTCACCGTCGCCTACGGCGTCGCGACGCAGCTCGTCTTCACGACGCAGCCGGCCGGCGCGACCGGCGGCAGCGCGTTCGCGACGCAGCCGGTCGTGACCGCGCAGGACGCGAGCGGCAACACGGTCCTCGACTACGCCGGCAGCGTGGCGCTGTCGCTCAGAGGCGGCACCGCCGGCGCGACGCTCAGCGGGTGCGCGGGAACGCTCAGAAACGGCGTCACGAGCTTCGGCGGCTGCGCGATCGACAAGGTCGGTACCGCCTACGTCTTGCAGGCCGGCGACAGAACGCTCAGCGGCTCCAGCGCAGCATTCGACGTGACGCCCGGCGCCGTCACGAGACTCGTCTTCTCAACCCAGCCGGGCGGCGGCGCGACCAGCAACGTCGCGTTCCCGAGCCAACCGGTCGTGACCGCGCTCGACGCCGGCGGCAACACGGCAACCGGCTATGCCGGCACGGTGACGCTGTCGATCGCGAGCGGCGGGACCGCGGGCGCGACGCTGAGCGGCTGCACGAGCACCGCCAGAAGAGGCGTCACGACCTTCACCGGCTGCAAGATCGACAAGTCCGGGACCGGCTACGTGCTGCGCGCCAGAGACGGCACGCTCAGCGTCGACAGCGCGGGCTTCGACGTGGTGGCCGGAGCGGCGACGAGACTCGTCTTCACGACGCAGCCTGCCGGCGCGAGCGGCGGAACCGCCTTCACGACGCAGCCGGTCGTGACCGCGCAGGACGCCGCGGGCAACACGGCGACCAGCTACAGCGGGACTGTCACGCTCTCGATCGCGAGCGGCGGCGCCGGCGGCGCGGTACTGAGCGGTTGCGCCGGCACGCTGAGCGCCGGCGTGACCACGTTCAGAGGCTGCACGATCGACAGAGTCGGCGCGAGCTACGTGCTGGCGGCGAGAGACGGGACGTTCAGCGTCAACAGCTCCGCCTTCAGCGTGACCGCCGGCGCGGCGACGAGACTTGTCTTCACCACGCAGCCGGCCGGTGCGACCGCCAACAGAGAGTTCACGACGCAGCCGGTCGTGACCGCGTTCGACGCGGGCGGCAACGTCGCCACCGGCTACGCTGGATCGCTGACGGCCACGGTGGTCGCCGGCGTCGGCGGCGGCACCGTCGGTGCCTGCCAGACGACGCTCAACGCCGGCGTCACGACCTTCAGCAGATGCAAGGTCAACAAGAGCGGCACCGGCTACGTGATGCGCGTCAGCGACGGCACGCTGTTCGCCGACTCGAGCCCCTTCAACGTCGCCCCGTGAGGGTGCCTCCACGCCGCGGCCGTTGCTAGGGTCGCGGCGTGGTTGCCGCCGCGCAGGAGCTTCGCCGTACCGCCCTCTTCGACCGCCATGTCGCCGCTGGCGCGAGACTCGTTCCCTTCGCCGGCTGGGAGATGCCGGTCCAGTACGCGGGCGTTCGCGAGGAGCATCTGGCGGTGCGCGGGCACGCGGGGGTCTTCGACGTCTCTCACATGGGCGAGGTCGAGACGCGCGGGCCCGGTGCGCTCGACTTCCTCCAGCGGATGCTGTCGAACGACGTCGCGCAGATCGCGGTCGGCGGCGCGCAGTACTCGGTGCTGTGCCGCGAGGACGGTGGCGTGCTCGACGACCTCTTCACCTACCGCCTCGCGGAGGACCGCTTCCTGACGGTGACGAACGCGGCCAATCACGACAAGGACTTCGCGTGGTTGCGCGCGCACACCGGCGGCTTCGACGTCGAGCTGGCCGACCGGCTTGACGACTACGCGATGCTGGCGGTGCAAGGGCCGGACGCCCGCTCGTTGGTGGCGCCGCTGCTCGGCGCCGGCGAGGAGCTGCCGGCGCGCTTGCGCACCGCCGAGCTGCATGTCGCCGGGGCGACCGCGCTCGTCTGCGGGACCGGCTACACCGGCGAGGACGGCGTCGAGATCCTGTGTGCGCCGGCCGACGCGCCCGCGCTGTGGGATGCGCTGTTGGCGGCGGGCGTCGTGCCGTGCGGGCTGGCGGCGCGTGACACGCTGCGTTTGGAGGCCTGTTTTCACCTGTACGGCAACGACCTGTCGGAGACGCGCGGGCCGATCGAGGCGGGGCTTGGGTGGTGCTGCAAGGAGGCGACGGGCTTCATCGGCGCCGAGGCGGTCGCTGCGGTACGCGCCGGCGGACCGACCGAGCGGTTGGTCCCGTTCGCGCTCACCGGTCCCGGCATCCCGCGCCAGGGCAACACGGTCGTCGGGGGCGGCGAGGTCACGAGCGGCACCTACTCGCCGTCGCTGGAGCAGGGGATCGGGATGGCGTACGTGCCCGCCGAGCGCAGTGCCGTCGGGACCGAGATCGCGATCGACGTGCGCGGCAAGATCCGCTCTGCGATCGTCAAGGAAAAGCCGATCTACAGAAAGGACGGCTGAATGGCCGACGCCAGCTACCCGGAGGGCCTGCTCTACCACCCCGAGCACGACTGGGCGCAAATCGACGGTGAGACCGCCACCTTCGGGATCACCTGGTTTGCGCAGGACTCGCTCGGCGAGGTCGTCTTCTTCGACCCACCTGACGTCGGGGCGCAGGTCAGGCAGGGCGAGAGCTACGCTGAGGTGGAGTCGGTGAAGGCCGTCTCGGACGTGATCGCTCCGCTCTCGGGCGAGATCGTCGAGGTCAACGCCGGCCTGGCTGACACGCCCGAGCAGATCAACGACGACCCGTACGGCGGGGGCTGGATGGTGAAGGTGAAGCTCACGGACGCGAGCGAGCGCGAGGCGCTGATGGACGCCGCCGCCTACCAGGCCCAGCTCGGCTGAACCCGACCCGCACCCGCATGACCACCTACACCTCCGCCACCGACGCCGACCGCCGCGCGATGCTCGACGCGATCGGCGTCATGTCGATCGAGGAGCTGTTCGCCGACATCCCCGGCGCGCTGCGGCTCGACCGGCCGCTCGCGCTCCCGTCCGGGATGGCCGAGCAGGAGGTCTACGAGCACCTGAAGGAGCTCGCGTCGCGCAACGTCTCGGCGGAGGACGAGATCTCGTTCCTCGGCGCCGGCATGTACGACCACTACGTGCCGTCGCTGATCGACACGCTGCTCTCGCGCAGCGAGTTCCTGACGCCGTATACGCCCTACCAGCCGGAGATCTCGCAGGGCGGCCTGCAGGTCATGTTCGAGTACCAGACCGCGATCAGCGAGCTGACCGGCCTGCCGGTCTCCAACGCGTCCGTGTACGAGGGCCCCAGCGCCGTCGGCGCCGCCGGCTACCTCGCGAAGCTGACGAACGGCAAGCCGCGCGTGCTGGCCTCGCGCGGCGTGCATCCGCATTCGCGGGAGACGCTGGCGACGCTCGCGCGCGGCTACGGGCAGACGGTCGAGGAGGTGCCGCTGAAGGACGGCGCGACGGACCTCGACGCGCTCGTCGCGGCGCTCTCGGACGACGTCTCCGCGGTGGTCCTGCAGCAGCCGAGCTTCCTCGGGACGGTCGAGGACGTCGCCGCCCTCACGGCCGCGGCGAAGAAGGTCGGCGCAATCGTCATCTGCGCCTGCGATCCGATCCCGCTCGGGATCCTCGAGCCGCCCGGCGCGCAGGGCGTCGACATCGCCGTCGGCGAGGGCCAGACGCTCGGGAACCGGCTCGACTACGGCGGCCCGTCCTTCGGCTTCTTCGCCGCCGCGCAGGAGCACATCCGCAAGATGCCCGGCCGCATCGCCGGCGAGACGGTCGACGTCGACGGCAAGCGCGGCTACGTGCTGACGCTGCAGACGCGCGAGCAGCACATCCGCCGCGAGAAGGCGACCTCGAACATCTGCACCGCGCAGGCGCTCAACGCGCTCGCGGGCGTCGTCTACCTCGGCTGGCTCGGCCGGCAGGGGCTGGTGGAGCTGGGCGAGCTGCTGCTGCGGCGGACCGCCTACGCGCGCGCGACGTTGTGCGCGATCGAGGGGGTCGAGCCGCTGCATGAGCAACCGGTCGTGCGCGAGTTCGCGGTGCGGATCCCGGGTGTCGACGTCGACGCCGTCGTCGAGCGGCTCGCGGCGGCGGGGATCAACGCCGGCTACCGCCTCGGGCGCACCTATCCGGAGTACGCCGACGGCCTGCTCGTCGCGATCACGGAGCGGCGGACCCGTGCGCAGATCGATCGGCTGGCCGAGGCGCTCGAGCAGGCGCTCGCAGCCGAACGCGGCGGGGCGCCGACGGAGGTGCTCGCATGACGGTGCCTGCCGCCCCGACCACGCCGGCCAGCTCGGCCATCGCAGCCGCTGACGACACGCTCACCATCTACGAGCGCTCCCAGCCGGGCCGTCGCGCATTCGTCGCGCCGGCACTCGACGTGCCCGAGCGACCACTGGACGAGCTGCTGCCAGCCCGCTTCCGCCGCACGAGGCCTGCTCAGCTCCCAGAGGTCAGCGAGCCGGAGCTGGTGCGCCACTACCACCGCCTGAGCAAGCGCAACTTCGACCTCGACACGGGCTTCTATCCGCTCGGCTCGTGCACGATGAAGCACAACCCGAAGCTGCACGAGCGCGTCGCGGCGCTGCCCGGCAACGCGCGCCTGCACCCGCTGCAGGACGAGAGGCGTGCGCAGGGCGCGCTGGAGCTGATGTGGAACCTGCAGGAGGCCCTCGGCGAGATCGCCGGACTGCCGCACGTCTCGCTTCAACCCAGCGCCGGCTCGCACGGCGAGCTGGCGGGCGTGCTGCTCACGCGGGCCTATCACGAGGATCGGGGCGAGCAGCGCACGAAGGTCCTCACGCCGGACACGGCGCACGGCACGAACCCGGCGACCGTGACGATGGCCGGCTACGAGGTCGTCAAGGTCGGCACGAACGCCGATGGCGGGGTGGACGTCGAGGACCTGCGCGCGAAGGCCGACGAGCAGGTCGCCTGCTTGATGCTCACCAACCCCTCGACCCTCGGCCTGTTCGACCCGAACATCGCCGAGATCGCCGAGATCGTGCACGGCGTGGGGGCGACGCTCTACTACGACGGCGCGAATCTCAACGCGATCATGGGGATCACGCGCCCGGGCGACATGGGCTTCGACATCGTGCACTTCAACCTGCACAAGTCGTTCACGCAGCCACACGGGGGAGGCGGACCGGGCGCCGGCCCGATCGCGGTCTCGGAGCGGATTGAGCCCTACCTGCCGCGCCCGCAGGTCGTGCGCCGCGAGGGGGCACCGCCGGCGAGCGACGGCGAGCCGGTGGTCGCGGGCTATGCGTTCGTCCTCGACGAAGACCGCCCGAAGTCGATCGGCAAGCTGCGCGGCTTCCAGGGCAACTACGGCGTGTTCGTGCGCTCCTACGCCTACATCCGCTCGCTCGGGGCGGAGGGCCTCAGAGAGGTGAGCGAGGTTGCGGTGCTCAACGCCAACTACCTGCTCGCGCTGCTCAAGCGCAAGGGCGTCGCGGAGTACCTGCCGGTCGCCTACGACCGCATCTGCATGCACGAGTTCGTGCTGTCCGGCGCGCCGATGAAGCGCGAGCTGGGGATCAGAACGCTCGACCTCGCCAAGCGCCTGCTCGACTTCGGCGTCCACCCGCCGACGGTCTACTTCCCCCTGCTCGTCGACGAGGCGCTGCTGATCGAGCCGACCGAGACCGAGACGAAGGAGACGCTCGACCGCTTCGCCGAGATCGTCGCCGAGATCCTGCGCGAAGCCGCTGCGGATCCCGAGATCGCCCGCAACGCCCCCTACTCGACGCCGGTCCGCCGCCTCGATGAGGCACGCGCAGCGAAGCAGCCGGTCATCCGGCAGCCGCTGTGACCGGCGAGGACCAGCACGAGCGGGTCACGACGCCGTTCGGCTTCGACGCGACCGCCGCCGACGTCATCGCCGGGATCGACCTCGCCGGCAAGCGCGCGATCGTCACCGGCGGCGCCTCCGGAATCGGCGTCGAGACGGCACGCGCACTCGCGAGCGCAGGCGCGGCCGTAACGCTCGCGGTGCGCGACGTCGCGGCCGGCGAGCGGGTCGCGGCGGAGCTGCGCTCCGGCACCGGCAACGCCGCGCTGTCGGTCGCCGCGCTCGATCTCGCCGACCTGGACGGCATCGCCGCGTTCGCCGCCGCCTGGAGCGAGCCGCTCGACATCCTCGTCAACAACGCCGGCGTGATGGCGGTGCAGGAGCTCACCCGCACCGAGCGCGGGCACGAGCTGCAGTTCGCGACCAACCACCTCGGGCACTTCGCGCTCGCGCTCGGCATGCACGACGCGCTCGCCGCGGCCGGCCGCGCCCGCATCGTCGCGGTCAGCTCGAGCGGCCACCTGCTCTCGCCGGTGGTCTTCGACGACCTGCACTACGACTTCCGCGAGTACACGCCGTTCGGCGCCTACGGCCAGTCGAAGACGGCGAATGTGCTGTTCGCGGTCGAGGCGACGCGGCGCTGGGCGGCCGATGGCATTCACGCCAACGCGCTGATGCCCGGCGGGATCGCGACGCGATTGCAGCGGCACGTCGGCGGGGCGGAGTACATGGAGGGCGCGCGCAAGCGCTTCGCGCAGGCCGGCAGCGCGCTCAAGACCGTCGAGCAGGGCGCGGCGACCTCTGTGCTGCTCGCCGCGCATCCGCTGGCCGACGGGGTCGGCGGGCGCTACTTCGAGGACTGCAACGAGGCGCCGGTGATTCGCCGGCGGGGGGAGGCCGGCGTCGGCGGCGTCGCCCCGTACGCGCTGGACCCCGACAACGCGCGGCGTCTGTGGGACGTATCGCTCGCTGCGATCGCCTGATCGCAGCGCCGAGCGATCAAGCCGCGGTCCGCGACCTCAGCACGACCCTGGCCCCCTGCGCCGGGATCATCGTCACGTTGCGGTGCAGGACACGCTCCGCGCGTGGATCCGGGGCCTCCATGTCGGTGCGCTTGACGATCGCGCGCAGGACGACGCGCTGCTCGGCCATCGCAAGCGTGGCGCCGAGGCAGCGACGGATGCCGCCGCCGAACGGCACCCACGTGTACGTGCCGGGTCTGACGCCGAGGAAACGCTCGGGCCGGAAGTTGAAGGGGTCGGGGTAGACGTCCTCGCGGTGGTGCAGCAGCGTCACCGAGACGAGGATGTGGCTGTTCGCCGGCAGGCGCCACTCGCCGAGCTGCCACGGCGCCTTCACGCGCCGGCCGGTGATCGGCACGACGGGGCGGTTGCGCATCGCCTCGTGGATCGTCGCCTCGATGTAGGCCGCGGCGTCGTCGGAGTCGGAGCGGACCTCGTCGCGCAGGCGGTCGTACGCGGCCGGGTTGCGCACCAGGCGCTCGAACGCCCACGCCAGCGAGTTCGCCGTCGTCTCGTGGCCGGCGAGCACGAGCGTCACCAGCTCGTCGCGCAACTCCTCGTCGCTCATCGGCTCGCCGTTCTCGTCGCGTGCGGCCAACAGCAGCGAGAGGATGTCGGTGCGCGAGCCCTCGCCCTCCGCCTCGGCACGGCGGCGTGCGGCGGCGATCACGCCGTACATGTGGCGGTCGAGCGCCACCATCAGCTGCTTCGTCAGGCCGATGGGCTCCTCGCGACCCGTGTTCATCAGCTCGGCGACCTGCCCGATCGCCGTGTTCGTGATCCACGACACCCGCAGGATCAGCTGGCGCAGGCCGTGCTCCGGCGTGCCCGGGGCCGGCTTGCCCTCGACGCCGAAGATCCCCGCCATGATCACGTCGAGCGTGATCGCCTGCATGCGCGGCGAGAGCGCGAACGGCTTGCCGATCGGCCACGAGTCGATCTCGCGTTCGGCGACGTCCGCGATCATCTGCGTGTAGCGCTCCACCGCCTCGCCGTGGAACGGCGGGAGCAGCAGCTTGCGCTGGCGCATGTGCGTCGATCCGACCGTCGTCAGCACCGAGCTCGGTCCGACGATCGGCCGCAACGGCGACTCGCCGGCGCTCGAAAGCGCCAGGTCCGGCTGCGTGAAGAGCGACTTGACGTGATCGGGGTGGCTGACGATGTAGGTGCGCTCGTCGCCGTAGTCACGCCGGAACGGGAAGCGGATCGCAAACGTGTCGCCGAGCTCGCGGCGCGCCTTGAACAGCAGCGGCACCTGGCGGATCGAGAAGCGCAGCGCCTGCAGCTGGCGCGGCAGCTCGATCGCGGGCGGGAGATTGAGGGGGGCGCCGTCGTCGGGGGCGGGGCCGGAGGGGGAGAGTGGCGCCTCGCCGATCAGGCGCGGGGCGGAGGTGGTGTCCTGCTCGATCGTCGCGCTCATCATTCGATTGAACCAAGGTCAAACCGAGTCTGCGACAGTTCGGGTCGAACTGTGTCCGATCTCACACCAGGAGGCGCTGGCAAATGGACGAGATGACGCTTCCGGAGCGGCCGAACGAGGAGGGCTTCGCCGCGTTCGCGCAGCAGGCGCAGCAAGCCGATGATGGGCCGGTGACGATGCTCAACCTGCTCGCGCTCAAGCCGGAGGGCGGGCGCGAGCGCTACGAGCAGTACGGCGCGGCCGTCGCGCCGCTGCTGGAGCGCGTCGGCGGACGCATCGTCTACGCCGGCGAGGCCGTGCCGCCGTTGCTGGGCGACGCGCGCTGGGACCTCGTCGCGCTCGTCGAGTACCCGACGCGGCAGGCGTTCCTCGACATGGTCTCCTCGCCGGAGTACCTGGCGATCGCGCACCTGCGCAGCGAGGCGCTGAGCAAGGGCGAGCTGCATCCGCTCGACACGCTGGCCGTGGCGTTCGACCGGTAGCCTGCGCCGCCGTGCGCATCTTCAGCGGCATCCAGCCGACCGGGCGCAAGCACCTCGGCAACTTCATCGGCGCGATCGAGCAGTACGTCCACCACCAGGACCAGGGCGAGGCGATCTACTGCATCGTCGATCTGCACGCGACGACCGTCAGATACGACCCGGTCGAGCTGCGCGAGCGCCTCTACGACACCGCCGCGATCCTGCTCGCCGCCGGGATCGACCCCGAGCGCGCGATCTTCTTCCGCCAGGGTGACGTGCTCGAGCACAGCGAGCTGGCGTGGCTGCTGTCCAGCGTCACCGCGTTCGGCGACCTCAACCGGATGCATCAGTTCAAGGAGAAGTCCGGCTCCCAGCGCGACCTCGCCTCCGCCGGCCTCTTCACGTACCCGGTGCTGATGGCCGCCGACGTGCTGGCCTACCGCGCGGACACCGTCCCCGTCGGCGACGACCAGCGCCAGCACGTCGAGCTGATGCGCGACATCGCGGAGCGCTTCAACGCGCGCTTCGGCAAGACGCTCGTCGTGCCGAGAGGCGTCTACCGCGAGGTGGGCGCGCGCATCATGGATCTGCAGGAGCCCGAACGGAAGATGTCGACCACGAACGGCACCGAGCAGGGCACCGTCTACGTGCTCGACGAGCCGGCCGCGATCGAGAAGAAGTTCAAGCGTGCGGTCACCGACTCCGGCAGCGAGGTGCGTCGCGGGATCGACAAGGTCGGCATCACGAACCTGATCGAGATCCTCGCGGCGGTGCAGGGCACGACACCTGACGCGGTCGAGCGCGAGCACGCCGACGCGCGCTACGGCGATTTCAAGACGGCGGTCGCGCAGGCCGTGATCGAGAAGCTGGCGCCGGTGCACGAGCGCTATGCGGAGCTGCGCGCCGACGAGCCGGCACTCGAGCGGATCCTGCGCGAAGGCGCCGAGAAGGCGCGCGCGATCGCTGCGCCGGTGCTGGTCGACGTCCGCCGGGCGATGGGCGTCGGGCCGGTCCTTTAGCCTCTCCTGCGGTGCGCGCCGCCGATCTGGACCTCGACCTCGACGTCTTTGCGGGCCCGTTCGACCTGCTGCTGACGCTCGTCCTGCGCGAGGAGGTCGACCTGCTCGAGGTCGACCTGGCGGACGTCGTCGTCACCTACATCGACTTCCTCGAAGCGCGCGGCGAGCTCGACCTCGAGCTGGCGACCGAGTTCCTCGTCTTGATTGCGGCGTTGCTGGAGCTGAAGTCGCGCCTGATGCTGCCGGGCGAGGAGCAGGAGCTGCTCGACCTCGAGCCCGGTGAGGCGGCGGAGGAGCTGCTTGCCCGCCTGCTCGAGGCGCACCGCTACCGCGGCGCCGCCGAGCACCTGCGGCTGCTGCTGGACCAGCAGTCCGGCTACCGCTTCCGTTCGGCGCCGCTGCCGCCGCAGCTGCGGCGCAGCTCGCTGGAGGAGTCCGAGGCGGTCTACGACCCGGCGCTGCTCGGCAGAGCGCTCGGCGGCCTGTTGCGGATGCCGCCGGAGATCGACCTGCACCACGTGACGATCCAGAGAGTCACGGTGATCGAACGGCTCAGACATCTGCGCTCGCTGCTGCGGCGGGGCCGCTTCTCGTTCGACGAGGCGGTCGCGAGAGCCGATCGGGTGACCGTGGCCGTGACGATCTGGGCGCTGCTGGAGCTCTATAAGCGCGGCGAGGCGACGTGGGAGCAGGCCGAGCCGTTCGAGGAGATCACCGTCGAGGCGCTGGCGGAGCGGCCGTGGCCCGACCTTGCGGGCGCGGTGACGGGCGCTGAGGAGATCCGCTCGCCGCACATCGAGCCGGATCCGGTGGATGAGCACGCGGGGGTCGTGGCGTGATCGAGCTCTCGGGCACCCTCGAAGCGCTGCTCTTCCTCTCCCCGGATCCGCTCCCGGCGCGCGCGCTCGCCGACGCGATCGGCCTCGAGGAGGACGAGGCGGTTGAGGCGCTGTCGGCGCTGGCTGCGTCGCTGGAGGAGTCCGGCCGCGGGCTCGTGCTGCGCGAGCTGTCAGGCGGCTGGCAGCTGTCCTCGCACCCCGAGGCCGAGGACGCCGCCCGCCGCCTGCTCGCCAAGCCGCGCACGCCGCCGTTGACGCCGGCGCAGGCGGAGACGCTGGCGATCGTCGCCTACCTCCAGCCCGTCTCGCGCCCGGAGATCGCGCGCATCCGCGGCGTCAACGCCGAGTCGGCGGCCCAGACGCTGATCGAGCGCGGCATGATCGAGGAGGCCGGCCGCTCGCAGTTCGGCGCGGTGCTGTATCGCACGACCGACCTGTTCCTGCGGCTGTTCGGCCTGAGAGCGGTCGACGAGCTGCCCGACGTGACGGCCTGGGATCCCTCGCCGGAGGTGGCTGCCTCGATCCGCGAGCGGCTGTTGAGAGCCGGCGAGGCGCGGCTGGGGGTCCCTGCCGCGGCGGCTCCGGCGGAGGGGCGGGAGTCGGCGTCGGTGGAGCCCAGCTCCGACGAGGCCGGTCCTGCCGACGCCGCCGATGGCCACGAGGGGGAGGCCGCGGCCGAGCCCGAGCCGGACGGCGAGCCCGAGGGCGCGCCGGCCCCGGTCATCCCGATCATTTGACGGTCGGCGCCGGCACTCGCCCCGAAGACGGCGCGGACGGCCCCGAATCCCGCACCTGCTTCATCTCATACGCGCGCCAGGACAGAGACTTCGTGGCCCGGCTCGTCGCCGCGCTCAAGGAACGCGGAGTGGAGCCATGGTTCGACGGCCGGATCGAAGGGGGCACGATGTGGAGCGGCGAGATCCGGCGGGAGATCGACAGACGCGACGCCTTCGTGAGCATCCTCTCGCCGGACTTCGCGAGAAGTGTCGAGTGTCGCAACGAGCTGAGCCGCGCGGTTGACGTCAACAAGGTGATCGTCCCGGTCGTGGCACGCGCCGTCGAGGCCGACGATCTGCCGGACGAACTGAGGTCACGCCACTGGATCCCACGTGCCGGCCTGCCGGCGGACGGCTCGCCGCCCGACCTCGACATGGTCTGCTCGGAGATCGAGCGGGTCCTCGCACGGAACCCGGCGCGCGTGGTCGAGCACACCCGTCTCACGCTGCGCGCGGCGGACTGGGAAGCGGGCGGCCGGAAGCGCAGCGCACTGCTGCGCGGACGAGAGCTGAGGGGGTGGGAGCAATGGCTCCGCCGGCCAGGGGAACCGGCGGCGGGGCCGCTGCAGCGCGAGTACGTCGCGGCTTCGCGCCGCGGCATGAGGCTGCGGTGGGCCGGGCTGACCGTTGCAGGCGCATTGGGGCTGGCAGCGGCGTACATGGCAGTCCATCAGTACGGCGAGGCTCGCCGCCGCGCGAGCGAGGAGCAGTCGCAACACCTGGCCGGGATCGCGAACGGCGTTGCGACGCGCGACGTCAAGCGTGCGGAGCGGATCGCGCTCCGCGCCGTGGAGCGCGCTCGCACTCCGGAGGCAGAGGACGCGCTGCGCCGGGCGGTCGCGAGCGATCGGTTGCGTTGGAGCGGTCGCGGCGCGAGCGGGATCGCCGCGGCGGACTGGCGTCGGGCAGGTTCCGGCCCGCCGATGATCGTCGCGGCCGACGCGCGCGGACGAGTCGTGCTCCTACGTCCAGCCACCGGACGCGTGCTCGCCCGCTTCTCAGCGGCCGCCACCGGTCCGCCAAGGGCCGTCCTCTGGGCGGACCGGGGCCGGCGCATCGTGGTCGCCGGTGCGTCGACGGCGTTCATGTGGGACGTGGCGCGTCCTGCCGCGCCGCCGACGCGTCTCGGGGGCGACGCCGCGTCGGTGCTCGTGTCCGGCGACGGCTCGCGGCTCCTGCTCTCCGACCGCTTCGGACGACTCGAGGTCCGGGACGCGCACAGCGGCCGAATCGTCGGGCGACGCACGGTGAAGCCACCTCCGGACGCCAGCGTGGCGATCTCCGAGAATGGCTCCACCGTCGCCTGGACCGACCCCCGGGCTGACCTGCACCGCTGGGGCCATCCCGTGCGGGCCTGGGTGCCGACGAGCGGCAGACGGTCAACGCTCGCCGGCCGGGTCGATGTTCTCCTTGGCTACACGCGACTGGCATCTGCCCGCCCGCAGCTCACCGGTTGCGGCAAGGACGGTCTGCGCGTATGGGGCCCCGGCCGCCGGAACGCGCGACGCGTCGCGCCCGGGACGCTCTGCTTCGCCATCGAGCCGCGCCACCTGAGCCCGAGCGGACGATCCTTCGCCGTCGTCCGAGAGGACGGCGTCATCGACATGATCGAACGTCAGGGACCCGCGCCGTATCTGTACGCGCAGCAGATCACCACCGACGCGACGCTGCTCGGGGACGTCGACATCAGCGACCCGGACCCGAGGTCCTCGCCGGGTCTGGTGACCGCGCGCCTGGCGGTTGCCGGCGCCGACGGATCCGTCTGGCTGTACACGCAGGGAGCCGCGAAGCAGCGGCTCGCGCTCTTCAAGACCGGCGTGACGGCGCTCGCGTGGTCGCCGACGCAGGACATGCTGCTCGCCGTGGACGGCAGCGGGAGAGCATGGCTGTGGGATCTCCGGCCGCGCCGGCACGTCCCGGACGAGACTGAGCAGCTCGTCATGAGCCGCGATCGGCGTCTGGTCGCGACTGCCGCCAACGGCCGGATTCGGCTGCGCGACGTGCGCACGCTGAGACCGCTGGCGTCGATCAGGTCGCAGGAGATCCCTGTCGCCTTCCTGGGCTCTGGGCGCGACTTGCTGACGGTGCGACCGCAGCCGCCGCTGCGGCAGTTCAGCGCAAGCCCGTCGACCCGGCTCTCCGTGATCCGAGCGGACGGCGAGCGGCAGTCGCTTGGCGCCTACGACTCCTACACGGTCGCGCGCGACCGGCCGGTCGTCGTCGGCGTCCGGCCGGGACGTGCCTGGCTGCTGGATCTCTCGGGCGCTCACATCCGGCGGCGCGCGCTTCCGCGGCAGGACTGGATGGCGTCCATGCGCCTCGGTCCGGGAGGGCACCGCCTCGCCCTCCTGCATGAAGGCTTCGAGTCGTCCCAGGCAACGCTGCTCGACCTGGGCACAGGGCGCCGGCGGCGTCTGCCCGACGCCGCGGAGGTCGCGTTCTCGCCAAGCGGGCGGCTGCTCGCGGTGGTCGGACGAGATCAGCACTCCGTGCGCGTGCTCGACCTCGCCACCGGACAGATCGTCCGCCGGTTCGGCGACCTCCCGCCGGTGGACGAAGTCACCTGGAGCCCGGACGGGCGCTCGCTCCTGTCGATCGGCACGCTCATGGGCGTCAAGGGTGGGACCTTCACCGGGCTGCGGCTCGACGGAAGCGCCGAGCGCACCTTCGACGGGAGTGGATCGCACAACCAGCCGCGCTACTCGCCCGACGGTCGGCTGGTGATCGCGTCCCGTGCGGGTCCTGCACCCGGCGTCGACGTCTGGGACGCGGACACCGGGGCGCTCGTCGCATCGTGGTCTCATGCGGGGGTCGTGGGCGCGGACGCCGTGATCACCCCGGACGGGCGCGGCGTGCTGTCGCTCGGCTCGGCTGGGTTTCCTCATGAGACGCTCGACCTGCTGCCGTGCCCGGCGTGCGGGAGCCTTCCCGCCGTGGTGGCCGCCGCCAGGCGCCTGAGCGCAGGCCGCTAGCGCGACGCGACGGCGGCGAGCAGCTCCGGCGCGCGCTCGGGCGCGCTCGTGAGCGCGCCGCCGACGCCGACGGCGACCGCTCCGGCGGCGAGCCAGTCGGCGGCGTTGGCGGCGGAGATGCCGCCGGTGGGGACGAGCTTCGCGCCGGGAAGGGCGGCCAAAAGCGTCCGCAGGTCGGCCGGGGTGAGGCGGTCGGCGGGGAACAGCTTCACGAGGTCCGCGCCCGCGCGCATGCAGGCGTCGATCTCGGTGGGCGTGAACGCGCCCGGGATCGCGGCGGCGCCGGCGGCGTGGGCGGCATCGACGACCTCCGGCCGCAGCACGGGCGAGAGCAGGAAGCGTGCGCCGGCGTCGAGGGCGAAACGGGCATCGGCCGCGGTCATGACTGTGCCGGCCCCCACGAGCGCCCCCGAAAGGGCGGACAGCACGGAGATCGCATCCAGGGCGCCCGGCACGTTCAACGGGACCTCGACCACGTCCACGCCGCCTGCGATGACCGCCGTTCCGACCGCGACGGGGTCGGCGCACCGCAGGATCGCCACGACGCGCCGAGCACAGATGCGCTCGGCGACCGGGTTCACGCCGCCGCAGCCTTCGCCGCCAGCTGTCCGCATGCCGCGTCGATGTCCCGCCCGCGCGTCAGCCGCACCGTCGCCTCGACGCCTCTCGACTCGAGCGCCTCGCGGAACGCCGCGATCGCTTCGCGCCCGGAGCCCTCGTACATCGAGCCGGTCGGGTTGTACGGGATCAGGTTGACCTTGTACATCCGCCCGTCGAGCAAGTCGCCCAGAGCCAGCGCCTGTTCATAGCGGTCGTTGACGCCCGCGAGCATCACGTACTCGATGAAGATCTTCCGGCGCTTGGCCTCGTAGAACTCCTCGCACGCCTCCAGCACCTGCTCCAGCGGGTAGCGCTCATTGACCGGCATGATCTGCGAGCGCAGCTCGTCCTCCGGGGCGTGCAGCGACAGCGCCAGACGGATCGGCAGCGGCGAGTCCGCCAGCCGCAGGATCCCCGGGACCCACCCGACCGTCGAGATCGCCGTGCGGCGCGACGTGATGCCAACGTCTGGCAGCTTCCGGCACGCGGCGAGCACGTTGTCGAGGTTCATCATCGGCTCGCCCATGCCCATGAAGACGCAGTGATCGACCTCGGTCATGCGGCGGAAGTGCAGCGCTTGGTCAAGGATCTCGCTCGCGGTGAGGTTGCGGCCGAACTTCATCTGGCCGGTGGCGCAGAACGTGCAGGTCAGCGGGCAGCCGGACTGCGAGGAGAGGCACAGCGAGCGGCGGCCGTCGCGGTAGCGCATCAGCACCGCCTCGACCGGCCGGCCGTCGTGCGTGGAGAAGAGCGCCTTCACCGTTCCGTCGGAGGCGTGCGCCTCGTGCTCCAGCGTCAGCGACGACAGCGGCACCTCGTCCGCCAGCGCCGAGCGCAGCGCCGCAGGCAGGTTCGTCATCTCCTCATACGACGCCGCCCCGCGCGCCAGCCACTCCCACACCTGTCTGGCGCGGAAGGCGGGCTCGCCCCGGGCGGCGAGCGTGCGGTCGAGAAGCTCCAAGTCCATGCGAGCCATAGAGTCTGGCAGCGTGCGCCTCGCCAAGTACCTCGCCCACGCCGGAGTCGCCTCGCGGCGTGCCTCGGAGCAGCTGATCGCCGACGGTCGCATCACCGTCGGCGGCACGGTCGTGCGCGACCCGGCGCGTGACGTCGACGCGACGAGCGACGTCGCCTTCGACGGCGAGCCGGTCAAGGGCGCCGAGTCTCGCGTCGTCTACGCGCTGCACAAGCCGGCCGGCGTCGTCTCGACGGCGAGCGACACGCACGGCCGCAGAACGGTGATCGACTTCGCGCCCGCGGAGCGCCGCCTGTATCCGGTCGGTCGCCTCGACGCGGAGTCGACCGGCCTGATCCTGCTCACGAACGACGGCGAGCTCGCGAACCGCCTCACGCACCCGCGCTACGAGGTGCCGAAGACCTACCGCGCCTCGCTCGGCGGCGCCGCGCTGACCGACCGCGCGCTGCGCGCGCTGCGCGAGGGCGTCCAGCTCGAGGACGGCATGACCGCTCCCGCGAAGGTCCGCCGCCTCACGCCCCACCAGCTTGAGCTGACGATCTACGAGGGTCGCAACCGCCAGGTGCGGCGCATGTGCGAGGCGATCAGACGGCCGGTCAAGCAGCTCGTGCGGATTCGCTTCGGGACGCTCGAGCTCGGCGAGTTGAGACCGGGCAGAATCCGCCGCCTGACCGCACCGGAGCTGGCTGCGTTGACCGGCGCGGCGACTGATCCGCCACGGCGCGGGCGCGGCTGAGAGAATGCCCGGCGCCATGCGACTGTTCGCGCTGCGAGGCGCCATCACCGTCGAGCACAACAACGCCGAGGAGATCCTCGCGGCGACCGACGAGCTGATCCGCGAGCTGATGGCCCGCAACCAGCTCGACGCCGGCGACCTCGTGAGCTGCCTGTTCACGCTCACCGAGGACCTCGACGCCGAGTTCCCGGCGAAGGCGGCGCGGCGGATGGGCCTCAGCGCGGTGCCGCTGATGTGCACGCGCGAGGTGCCGGTGCCGGGATCGCTGCCGCGGGTCATCCGCGTGCTCGTGCACTACTACGCCGAGCCCGACCACGTCTCGCGTCACGTCTACCTGCGCGACGCCAGATCGCTGCGGACCGACCTCGAGTCGGCACAATAGGCGCGATGGCCATCGAGTTCGCCGAGAAGATCCGCCGCCTGCCCACGTACCCGACCGCGGGCGGCTACGCGCTGGGCGACGAGTACGCGATGCTCGCCTCCAACGAGGCGCCGTACGGGCCGCCGTCCGGCGTCCAGGAGGCGGTCGACCGGGCGATGCGGAACGTCAACCGCTACCCCGACCCGTCCAACATGCGGCTGCGCAGAGCGCTCGCCGCGCGCTACGACTACGCGCCCGAGAAGATCGCGATAGGCAGCGGCTCGTGCGACATCCTGCTGAGCGCCGCCGAGGCGCTGCTCGAGCCGGGCGCGGAGATCGTCTACGCGTGGCCGTCGTTCTCCGTCTATCCGCACATGGCGGCGGCGACGGGAGCGCGCGCGATCAGAGTGCCGCTGAACGCCCAGCACGCGCACGACCTCGACGCGATGCTCGCCGAGGTCACCGCCGCGACGCGACTCGTGATCGTCTGCAACCCCAACAACCCGACCTCGACCGCGCTGCCGCTCGAGGAGATCTCTGCGTTCGTGGAGCAGGTGCCGCGCAACGTCTGCGTGCTGATCGACGAGGCGTACTGCGAGTTCAACGTCCTCGACGACCCCGACGCCTCGCTCGACCTCGTGCGGCGCCACGCGAACGTCGTGCTGCTGCGGACGTTCTCGAAGGTCTATGGGCTCGCCGGCCTGCGCTGCGGCTACGCGCTGTGCGGCGACGAGCGCTTCCGCGTCGCGGTCGAGCAGGTGCGCCAGCCGTTCTTCTGCAACGCGCTCGCGCAGGCTGCCGCCGAGGAGGCGCTCAAGCACCAGGACGAGATAACGCGGCGCGTCGAGCAGACGATCGCGCAGCGGCTCGGGCTGGAGGAGGAGCTGCGCGGCATGGGCCTGGAGGTCGCCGACGCGCAGGCGAACTTCCTGTGGCACTCGCTGAGCGGGAACGGCTCCGACCTCGACGGCGACGCCGAGAAGGCGATCGTGGACGGCCTCGCCGAGCGCAAGGTGCTGATCCGCTCCGGCAACGCGCTCGGCCGCACCGGCTGGGCGCGCACGACGATCGGCACGCCGAGCGAGAACCGGCGCTTCCTCGACGCATTGCGCGAGCTGGTCTAGAATCGGGCCAGCGTCATGCAGAACGACAGCCACCGATCGACGTCGTCAACGCTCGCCGGCACCGCCGGCCGCACGTCGTATTCCGGTGGTTCCTGGCGCTTCTACGCCTGGCGATTTATCTAGGCGCTCGGCCTGGGACTCCGCCGTTCCCCCTTGGGGAGCCTCTGAGACCGGGCGCCGACCCCGCCGGTTTCCGTAGATTTCCAGGCTTGAGAGAGGACCTCTGAAGATGATCGTGATGAAGCAGGACGCAACCGAGGAGCAGATTCAGGCCGTGATGGCTCGAATCGAGGCCGTCGGCGCGCGCGCACACCGATCTCCCGGCGAGGAGGTGACGGTGATCGGCGCGATCGGCGACCTCGAGCACGTCTCCCGCCTCGAGCTCGACGGCGCGCCCGGGGTCGAGAAGGTGATGCCGATCCTCAAGCCGTACAAGCTCGCCTCCGCGCAGATCCGTCACGGCGAGCCGAGCGTGCTCGAGATCGGCGGCCGCAAGATCGGCGGCGAGCACTTCGCGCTGATCGCCGGCCCGTGCACGGTCGAGTCGCGCGAGCAGGTGATGGAGGCGGCGGAGGTCGTGAAGGCCGCCGGCGCGACGCTCTACCGCGGGGGCGCGTACAAGCCGCGCACCTCGCCCTACGCCTTCCACGGGCTCGGCGAGGAGGGCCTCAGGCTGCTGGCCGAGGCGAAGGAGCGCACCGGCATGCCGATCGTCACCGAGCTGATGGACGTGCGCGACCTCGAGCCGGTGCTCGAGGTGGCCGACGTGATCCAGGTCGGCGCGCGCAACATGCAGAACTACACGCTGCTGACCGAGCTCGGCCGCGCCGGTCGTCCGGTGCTGCTCAAGCGTGGCCTGTCCTCGACGCTGGAGGAGTGGCTGAACGCCTCCGAGTACATCCTCAAGGAGGGCAACGAAGCGGTGATGCTGTGCGAGCGCGGCATCCGCACGTTCGAGACGGCCTACCGCTTCACGCTCGATTTGACCGCCGTGCCGGTGTTGAAGGAGCTGACGCACCTGCCGGTGATCGTGGATCCGTCGCACGCCGCGGGGCGCCGCGCGCTGGTCGAGCCGCTGTCTTTGGCTGCCGCCGCCGTCGGCGCCGATGGGATCATCGTCGAGGTGCACCCGAAGCCGGACGAGGCGATCTGCGACGGGCCGCAGCAGCTGTTCGCATCCGACTTCCCGGCGTACGCGGCGAAGGTCGAAGCGGCCGCCGCGGTCGCCGGCAAGCGCCTCTCCGCCGTCCCCGCGGGCTAGGCCCGGGAGGCGCGTCCGCTCGTGCGCATCGCGATCGTCGGCGTCGGCCTGATCGGCGGCTCGATCGGCCTTGCGGCGCGCGAGCGGCTCGGAGCGACGGTGTCTGGGTGGAGCCGCTCCCGCGCGACGCTGGAGCGCGCGCTGGAGCTGGGCGCGATCGACCGCGCCGGCGAGTCGCTCGCGGACGCCGTGGGCGACGCCGAGGCGGTGTTCGTGTGTGCGCCCGTCGGGGTGCTGCCCGGCGTCGTACGCGACGTGCTGGCGGCAGCGCCGGCCGACTGTGTCGTGACCGATGCCGGCTCCACGAAGCGGTCGGTCGTCGAGGCGACAAGCGATCCCCGCTTCGTCGGCGGCCACCCGCTCGCCGGCGCTGAGACGGCCGGCGTGGAGCACGCGCGCGCCGACCTGTTCCAGGACGCCACCTGGTACCTGACGCCGACGCCCGGCGCGACGGGCGTGCTGTTCGAACGGCTGCACCGTCTGATCAGAGAGCTCGGCGCCAGGCCGGCGACGATCGACGCCGCCACGCACGACACGATGCTCGCCGCCGTCTCGCACCTGCCGCACGTGTTCGCGAACGTGCTCGTCGCGCAGGCCGCTTCGGCGCTCGGGGAGGACGGAGAGCGCATGCCCGCCACGGGCCCGTCGTTCCGCGACGCGACGCGCGTCGCCGGCGCCAACAGTGCGATCTGGACCGACATCTACCTCGCCAACCGCGACGCGCTCGTAGAGCGCATCGACGACGTCGCCCGGCGGCTGCAGGACGTGCGCGCCGCGTTGACCGCCGCCGACCCCGAGGCCGTGACCGCCTGGAACGACGCCGCGCGCGAGGATCGCCGCCGCCTGCTGGAGGCGCAGCTCGCCGGAGGGCCGCTGCACGAGCTGCGCGTGTCGGTTCCGAACGAGCCGGGCGTCGTCGCGACGCTCGCGCTGGAGCTGGCGAGAGCGGGCATCGACATCGCCGACATGGCGCTGTATCCGACGCCCGACAACAGCGAGGGCGTCGTCGCGCTGTGGATCGCCGGCGAGGAGCCGGCCGCGCGCGCGGAGTCGCTCGTGGCCGAGCGCGGCCATCCGGTGGCGCGCGCGTGAGGTTCGATCCCGCCGACCGCGGCCTCAGCGGGTCGCTGCGCGTCCCGGCCGACAAGTCGATCTCCCACCGCGCCGCGCTGTTCGGGGCGATGTCGTCCGGCGCGGTGCGCGTGCGCAACTACCTGCACGCGGCCGACACCGACTCCACGCTCGCCGCGGTTCAGCGGCTCGGCGCGCGCGTCGAGCAGAGCGCCGCGCCGAGCGAGTTCACGCTTCACGGCGTCGGCCTGCACGGCGCGCGCGAGGTCGACGGCCCGATCGACGTCGGCAACGCCGGCACGCTGATGCGGCTGCTCTCCGGCTGGCTCGCGGCGCAGCCGGCCGGGTCGTGGACGCTCGACGGCGACGACTCGATCCGCTCGCGCCCGATGGGCCGTGTCGTCGAGCCGCTGCGGCAGATGGGCGCGCAGATCGCGGCGCGCGAGGAGCGCTTCGCGCCGCTCACGATCCACGGCGGCGCGCTGCACGGGATCGCCTACGACTCGCCCGTCGCGAGCGCGCAGGTGAAGTCGTGCGTGCTGATCGCCGGGATGGCGACGCCCGAGGGCGCCTCCGTCACGGAGCCGCACGTCAGCCGCGACCACACCGAGCGGATGCTCGCCGGTGCCGGGGTGCCGATGGAGCGCGACGGCGCGCGCGTGACCGTCTCGTCGGTCGACGCGCTCGAGCTGGACGCGGTCGACGTCCCCGGCGACCTCTCCTCGGCCGCGTTCTTCGTCGCGGCGGCGCTGCTCGTGCCCGGCGCGCGCGTGGTCCTGCGCGACGTCAACGTCAACTGGACGCGGACCGGCTTCCTGCGGATCGCCGAGCGGATGGGCGCGCGGATCGGCGGCGAGCTGGAGCCGCTTGGCGCATTCACGCCCGGCGAGCCGCTCAGCGACCTGGAGATCGCGCACGGCCCGCTGCGCGGGACGACAGTCGAGGCCGAGGAGGTCCCGCACGCGATCGACGAGCTGCCGTTGGTCGCGCTGCTCGGCTCCTTCGCCGAGGGCGAGACGATCGTGCGCGGGGCGGGGGAGTTGAAGGTCAAGGAGTCCGACCGCATCGCGACCGTCGTCGACGGACTGTCCGGCCTCGGCGCCGAGATCGAGGCGACCGACGACGGCTTCGTCGTGCAGGGCACCGGCGGTCTGCGTGGCGGCCGTATCGCCTCGCACGGCGACCACCGCCTCGCGATGCTCGGCGCCGTCGCCGGCCTCGCCTCACACGAGGGCGTCGAAGTCGAGGGGATGGAGGCGGCGGCCGTCTCCTATCCCGGCTTCGCCGACGACCTCGCGGCGCTGCTGGCGCGCTAGCCGCGCGGCGGCTCGTGCAGGCCGAACGGCGAGCCCTGGTCGTCGCGGCAGAGCTTGAAGCGCCCGGTGCGCTTGACCTGCTCCGCGTCGCCCTCGACGTTCGTCTCGTCGACCTCTCCGCCCAGCTCGCGCACGCGCGCAAGCGCCGCGTCCATGTCCTCGACGGCGAAGAAGACGTAGGGCGTCGCTCTCGGGTCGCCGCCGTGCATGCCGCCGGGCGCGCCGTCGGTCTCGATGTGGAAGCCGTTGCCGGACGGCCCGCGCTCGAAGTGCCAGCCGAACAGGCTCCCGTAGAAGGCCCGTCCGCGCTCGGCGTCCGCGACGCCCAGCTCGAAGAAGCGGATCTCGCCAGCCATCGGAGCCAGCCTATCCGCGGCGCGCGACCGCTGAAACCGCCCATGGCTAGAGTCCGCCGCCATGGTCGTCGCGATCGACGGGCCCGCCGGGGCCGGCAAGTCCACCGTCGCGCGGGCCGTGGCCGACGCGCTCGGCTTCACCTACCTCGACTCGGGCGCGATGTACCGCTGCGTCGGGCTCGTCGCGCGCGAGCAGGGCCGCGCGCCGGCCGAGGTCGCGCCCGAGCTGCGGATCGGGCTGGGGGAGCGGGTGACCTGTGACGGCCGCGACGTGACGGAGGCGATCCGTACGCCGGAGGTGTCGGAGGCGGCGTCGCAGGCGGCGGCCGACCCGGCCGTGCGCGAGGCCGTCGTCGCGCAGCAGCGCCGTATCGTGGCCGACGGCGACTGGGTCGCTGAGGGCCGCGACATCGGCACCGTCGTCGCCCCCGACGCGGCCGTCAAGGTCTTCCTCACCGCCAGCCCGGAGGAGCGCGCCCGCCGCCGCGCCGCACAGATCGGCGCGGACGTGGGAACGGTTCTGGCCGAGCAAACGATCCGCGACGAGCGCGACACCACCCGCGAGCACTCTCCGCTCGTCGCCGCCCCCGACGCCATCCAGCTCGATACCACCGGCCTCACCCAGGGCGAGGTCATCGCCCGCGTCGTCGCGCTCGTCGCCGCGGCGCGGTAACGGTTATACTGGCTGGTATGACTTACAAGGTGGGGCCCAAGGGCCAGGTCGTCGTGCCGAAGGAGTTGCGTGAGCGCTACGGGATCCAACCTGGCGACGAGGTTGTCTTCGACGACGTCGGCGGCGAGATCCGCATCCGTCGAGCGAAGCCTGACGCTGTGATCCTCGACGAGCTTGTCGGCATGTTGTGCGACCCAGAGGATCCCGTGCCGCTCACGGCCGCGGTCGAGGCCGAGCACCGCTGGGAGCTTGCACACGACGAGCTGCGTGAGGCGGAGTGGGACCTGCGTGAGCAGCAGCGGCGGCTGAGCGCGTGAGCGCTGCGCTCGATAGTTGGGCGGTGATGGCGATGCTCAACGCTGAGCCTGCCGCACCGCGTGTGCGCGAAGCGGTCGAGCAGGGCGCCGTGATGTCATGGATCAACCTCGGCGAGGTCTACTACCTCACGATGCGCCGGCGCGGCGAAGCACTCGCTCGCCGTGCTGTCGAGACACTCCAACGCCGGATCGACGTGGAGGAACCGGATGTCGCGCTCGTGATGGCCGCAGCTGAGATTAAGGCACGTGGTCGCATGTCGTACGCCGACGCCTTTTGCGTCGCCACCGCCCGGCGACATCGCGCCGCCGTCTACACCGGTGACCCCGAGATCGTGGCGCTCGACGGCGACGACTTGGACGTCGTCGACCTCCGGAGCGCCCGATGAAAGTCGCCGTCATCGGCTATCCCAACGTCGGCAAGTCCTCGCTCGTGAACCGTCTCACGCAGTCGCGCGAGGCGATCGTGCACGAGCGGCCGGGGCTCACGCGCGACCGCAAGGAGCTGCGCACGGAGTGGAACGGCCGGCCGATCACGCTGATCGACACGGGCGGCGTCGACCTCGAGGACCGCGACGAGATGCAGCGCTCGATCCAGGAGCAGGCGCGCGCCGCGCTCGCCGACGCGCAGATCGCGCTGTTCGTCGTCGACGCGCGCGCCGGCCTGCGCCCGGGCGACCTCGAGATGGCGGACCTGCTGCGCCGCACCGCGCAAGGGCGCCCGGTGATCGTCGCCGCCAACAAGTGCGACACCGTCGCCGACGTGCCGCTCGCAGCCGAGTTCCACCAGCTGGGCCTCGGGGACCCCGTCCCCGTCTCCGCCTCCCAGGGCCTCGGCACCGGTGACCTGCTCGACCGCCTCACGCAGGCGCTGCCGCCCGAGGCTGACGAGGCCGAGGCCGACGAGGACGTCATCCGCCTCGCGCTGATCGGCCGCCCGAACGTGGGCAAGTCGAGCATGGTCAACAAGCTGCTCGGCGATACGCGCGTGATCGTCTCCGACGTCGCCGGCACCACGCGCGACGCGATCGACCTGCCGTTCACCTACGAGGACCGCAGACTGATCCTCGTCGACACCGCCGGCCTGCGCCGTCAGGCGAAGGTCGGCGACTCGATCGAGTACTACACCGCGCTGCGCTCGCGCCGCGCCGCCGAGCGTGCCGACGTCGCGCTCGTGATCTGCGACGCCAGCGACGGCGTCACCGCGCAGGACCTGCGCGTCGCCGAGCTGGCGATGCAGTCCGGCTGCGCGACCGCGCTCGTGCTCAACAAGTGGGACCTCACCGGCGGGGACGAGTTCGACCTCGAGCACGAGCGCGCGCGCGTCGCGCAGAAGCTGCGCCTGCGGCCCCGCGTGCTGACCGCGAGCGCCCTCACTGGCCGCAACATCCAGCGTCTGCTGCAGGAGGCGATGGCGCTTGCCGACCGAACCGCCGGCCGCATCCCGACGCCGCAGCTGAACAAGTTCCTCGCCGAGATCCAGGAGATCCGCCAGCCGCCGGCCAAGCAGAACCACCGCCTCAAGCTGATCTACATGACGCAGACCGACGAGCGCCCGCCGCGCTTCTCGATCCAGGTCAACTCGCGCCAGCGCGTGACGCGCGACTACGCCTACTTCATCGAGAACCGCCTGCGCGAGCGCTACCGGATGGAGGGGATCCCGCTGATCATCGACTTCGTCGAGCGCAAGGAGCGGCGCGGCGAGGGGCGAAGCAATCCCCGCCGTTCCCGTACTGCGGCCGGCTGACCCCGGTACTCTTGCTCGACGCCCAACGACCGCGAGGCCATCTCCAATCTCATGACGACGCTCAACGACAACGAGTTCCTGTTCACGTCCGAGTCGGTGACCGAGGGTCACCCGGACAAGGTCGCCGACCAGATCTCCGACGGCGTGCTCGATGCCGTCCTGCGCGATGACCCGACCGGACGCGTCGCCTGCGAGACGCTCGTCAACACGGGCCTCGTCGTCGTCTCCGGCGAGATCTCGACCGACACCTACGTCGACATCCAGGAGATCGCGCGCGAGACGATCCGCCGCATCGGCTACACCGACGCCGACCTCGGCTTCAGCGCCGACTCCTGCGCGGTCCTCAACGCGATCGACAAGCAGTCGCCCGACATCGCGCAGGGCGTCGACACCGCGCTCGAGGCGCGCACCGACCCGGCCGACGACGACCAGCTCGACATCGCCGGCGCGGGCGACCAGGGCATGATGTTCGGCTACGCCTCGAACGAGACCGACGAGCTGATGCCGCTGCCGATCTCGCTCGCGCACCGCCTCGCGAAGCGCCTGGCCGACGTGCGCCACGCCGACACGCTCAACTACCTGCGCCCGGACGGCAAGACGCAGGTGACGGTCCGCTACCTGGACGGCAAGCCGGTCGAGATCGAGAAGCTGCTGATCTCCACCCAGCACGCCGAGGGCGCCGAGTCGCTGATCCCCGACGACCTGTGGGAGCACGTCGTCGAGCCGATCCTGCCGAAGGACCTCTACGACGAGAAGAAGCTCCGCAAGAGCTTCCTCGTCAACCCCACCGGGCGCTTCGTGATCGGCGGCCCTGTCGGCGACTGCGGCCTGACCGGGCGCAAGATCATCGTCGACACCTACGGCGGGATGGCGCGCCACGGCGGCGGCGCCTTCTCCGGCAAGGACCCGTCGAAGGTCGACCGCTCGGCTGCGTACGCCGCGCGCTACGTCGCCAAGAACGTCGTCGCCGCCGGCCTCGCCGACCGCGCCGAGGTGCAGGTCGCCTACGCGATCGGCGTCGCGCACCCGGTGTCGGTGATGGTCGAGACGTTCGGCACCGAGAAGATCGGCCGCGCGAAGCTCGAGCAGCTCGTGCGCGAGCACTTCGACCTGCGCCCGGGCGCGTTCCGCGACTACCTCAACCTGCATCGGCCGATCTACCAGAAGACCGCGGCCTACGGCCACTTCGGCCGCGAGGACCACGACTTCACGTGGGAGAAGACCGACAAGGCTGACGCGCTGCGCGAGGCCGCCGGCCTCGACGCGGCGTCGATCTCCTAGCTAGCCGGTCGTCCTAGACGCCGCCGGGCAGTTCGCCCGGCCCCGCTTCGCGCACCGCCGTCTCGCGTTGGCGGTGCGCGTCGTCCACCGCCCGCACGACCTTGTCCGGGCTCGCGACACCGCGGAAGGTGAAGTCGGAGTCATCGGTGCCGGCGGTGTCGAAGTCGACCTGGCCGACGCGCATGAGACGGTCGACGATCGACTGGTCGACGTTGACGTTCTGCACGCGCTCGACGCGCGTCTGCTGGAGGTGGCGCGACAGGAGCCCGCGGCGAATGGTGAGCCGCTGGTTCGTGATCGTGTAGGTCGTCGTCAGCCGCCAGAGGAAGCCGGCGAGGATCACGAGCGCGGTCAGCGCGACGAACACGAGGATCGTCGTGGTCCACGAGAACTCGCTGCCGATCGCCGTCAAGATCGCCGCGATCGCGCCGCCCAGCGCGGCGAGCAGGATGCCGCGCACGTAGAAGCTCAAGGTGCCGCGCCAGGAGGGGTGCCCGTCGAAGATGACGTGCTCGCCTTGGTGCAGTTCGAGCGCCACGCGCGCAGCCTACGTCACGACGCCGACGCCATCTACTGTGGTGCACGGCCATGCCCCCGATCGCCCGCGTCGAGCCGCTCACCACCACCCGCGCGTTGCGCGGGCCGTTCGACTACCGGCTGACGGAGGCGCTTGCCGACGCCGACGTCGGGACGCTGCTGCGCGTTCCGTTCGCGGGTCGCGAGTTGCTGGGCGTCGTCGTCGAGCGGGCGACCTCGTCGGACGTGCCGGACGCGCGGCTCGCCGAACCGCACGCGCGCGTGGAACCGGCGATCCCCGCGGAGCTGGTCGCGCTCGCGCGGTGGATCGGCGAGGAGTACTGCTCCACGTTCTCGCGCGCATTGCAGCTGGTGCTGCCGCCGGGGGCCGGGCGCGGGGTCGCGCCGCGCGTTCGGGTGCGCGAGGTGCTTGTCGCGGAGATCAGCGAAGGCGGGCGAGCGGCGCTGGCTGACGGCGCGCGGCTGACGGCGGGGCAGCGCGCTGTCCTGGCCCGGCTGGCGGACGAAGGCCCGCTGGCGGCGGCCGCGAGCGGGGCGGATCACGGGTCCCTGCGCCGCCTCTCCTCGCGCGGCCTGCTCGTGCTGGAGCCGCGCGCGCAGCGCCGCCGCCCAGCCGTGCACGCCGTCGGCGCCCGCAGCGCGCACGCGCCCGCCCTCACCGCCGAGCAGCAGGCCGCGCTGGAGCCGATCCTCGCCGCGCTGGCCGGGGGCGAGGCCAGCCGCTTCCTGCTGCACGGCGTCACCGGCTCGGGCAAGACCGAGGTCTACCTGCAGGCGGCGGAGGCGGCCCTGAACGCCGGCAGATCCGTGCTCGTGCTCGTGCCGGAGATCGCGCTCGCGCCGCAGACGGTGGCGCGCTTCCAGGCGCGCTTCGGCGACACGGTCGCGGTGCTGCACTCGCAGCTGGGGCAGGGCGAGCGCTACGACGAGTGGCTGCGGCTGGCGGGCGGCGAGGCGCGCATCGCGGTCGGGCCGCGCTCTGCCGTCTTCGCGCCGCTCGCCGACCTTGGCCTCGTGATCGTCGACGAGGAGCACGAGCCGGCCTACAAGCACGAGGGCGATCCCCGCTACGACGCGCGTCGCGTCGCCGCGTATCGCGCGCAGCAGGCCCGCGCCGTGCTGCTGAACGGCTCCGCGACGCCCCGTCCCGAGTCCGTCCACGCACTCAGCCGCATCCGCCTCACGAGACGCGTCGACGGCCGCCCGCTGCCGCCCGTCGAGGTCCTCGACATGCGCGACGCGCGCCATCCGCTCCACCCGACCACGCGCGAGGCGCTCGGCGACGTGCAGCGGGCGGGTCGCAAGGCGATCCTGTTGGTCAACCGCCGCGGCTGGTCGAACTTCCTCTCCTGCCGCCACTGCGGCCACGTCTGGAGCTGCCCGCAGTGCGACGTGGCGCTCGTGCTGCATCAGCGCGACGGCGCGCTCGCGTGCCACCACTGCGGACACCGGGAGCGGATCCCGCAGAGCTGCACCGAGTGCCATTCGTCCTCGGTCGCACGCCATGGTGCCGGTACCGAGCGGATCGAGACGGAGCTGCTGGAGGCGCTCGGGGATCCAGACTTCCCGATCCTGCGCCTCGACGCCGATACCGCGCGCGGGGGCAAGGGCGCGATCGCTCGCGTCCTGGAGCGCTTCGACCGCGCCCGCGCTGGAGTTCTGGTTGGCACCCAGATGGTCGCCAAGGGCCACGACTTCCCGGATGTGACGCTTGGCGTCGTGCTGGACGCGGATCAGACGCTGCGCTTCCCCGACTTCCGCGCGGAGGAGCGGACGTTCGCGCTCGTCGCGCAGCTGGCGGGCCGTGCCGGGCGCGGGGGAGACGGGCACGGCCGCGTGCTCGTGCAGACGCTCACGCCTGATGCGCCGTCGATCGCCGCCGCTGCCAGGCACGACGCTGACGGCTTCCTCGCCGGCGAGCTGGAGCGCCGCCGCGCGCTCGCGTATCCGCCGTTCGCGTCGCTGATTCGCGTTACCTGCTCGGCCGATGACGCGGGCGACGCGAGCGCGGCGGCGCAGGCGGTGCGCGAGCGCATCTCCGTGCCGGGCGCCATGGCCCTTGGGCCCGCGCCGTTGTTCCGGCTGCGCGGCCGCGAACGCAGTCAGCTGGTGGTGAAGGCGCCGCAGCGCCGCGCCGCGATCGCGTCCGTCGCCGCCGCGGTCGACGCCGTCGCCAGAAGCGCCGTGGGTCGGCGCGTGCAGTTGAGCGCGGACGTCGATCCGCAGTAGGTCTCACTACTCTTCACAGGCCATGGCCGACGAGACCGTCACCGACGAGGAGCTCGACGAGGAGCGCGAGGAGCGCGTCGATCCCGAGGTCGCCGCGCGCCGCCAGGCGGCGCTGCGCTTCGTGCGCCAGTGGGGCGATCCGGTGCTCAAGAGCCGCGCTCGCGAGATCGACCGCTTCGACGACGACCTGCGCACGCAGATCGAGCAGATGGGCCGGATCATGGAGGACTCGCTCGGGATCGGGCTCGCGGCGACGCAGGTCGGCAAGCTGCAGCGCGTGCTCGTCTACCGCGTCGAGCCGGACTCGCCCGTCAACGCGGTCGTGAATCCCGTGATCGAGTGGTCCGGAAACGAGCTGGAGACGATGGAGGAGGGCTGCCTGTCGCTGCAGGGCGTGCTCGTCGACGTCGAGCGACCGGTGCACGTGCGCGTGAGAGCGCAGGACGAGCACGGCGCGCCGATCACGATTGAGGCGTCGGGTCTCGAGGCTCGCGTGCTCCAGCACGAGATCGACCACCTCGACGGCGTGCTGATCCTCGACCGCACCTCGCGCGACCAGCGCAAGGCCGCGCTGCGGACGCTGCGCGAGGCGGCCGAGCAGGCCGCCTGAGCGCGTGCGCACGGTTTACCTCGGCACGTCGGCCTTCGCCGCGACCGTGCTCGAACGGCTCGCGGGCTCGCCGCACCGGCCTGCGCTCGTGGTGACGCGGCCGGACCGGCCGGCGGGGCGGGGGCGCAAGCTTGTCGCGCCGCCGGTGTGGCACGCCGCCCAGGCGCTTGGAGTGCCCGTGGCGCAGCCGGACGACGTCAACGAGGACAGCGCTCGGGCTCAGATCGAGGCGGTCGCTCCGGACGTCGTGGTGGTCTGCGCGTTCGGCGCCCTGATCCGCGAGGAGCTGCTCGCCGCGCACGAGATGCTCAACGTCCACCCGTCGCTGCTGCCGCGCTGGCGCGGGGCGGCGCCGATCGAGCGGGCGATGATGGCGGGCGACGCGGAGACGGGCGTCGCGATCATGCGCCTCACCGCCGGGCTCGACAGCGGCCCGGTGTGCCTGGTGGAGCGCGAGCCGATCCTGCCGGATGACACCTTCGGCACGTTGTCGGCGCGGCTCGCCACGTTGGGCGGCGAGCTACTGGTGCGGGCGTTGGACGAGCGGCCGACGTTCGCAGAGCAGTCCGACGATGGCGTGACCTATGCGGAGAAGATCACGGCGGACGATCGGGCGCTCGATCCGGTGGGGCAGCCGGCCGAGCAGCTTGCGCGCACGGTCCGCGCCCTCACGCCCCACATCGGCGCGCGGCTGGCGCTGCCGAACGGATCCGGTTACCTCGGCGTCTGGGGCGCGCAGCTCGCGGCGCCCGTCGAGCATGAGCCCGGCTGGATGGGCAACGAGGGGGGGAGGCTGCTGTTGTCCACCGTGGATGGCGCCCTGGAGCTGCTGACCGTCCAACCGCCCGGCAAGAGACCCATGCCCGCCGCGGACTACCTGCGCGGCCACCAGTTCTGACCTGTGTCGTTCAGGGTCGGTATCTCGACCCTCGATGACACAGCTCAGTCCGCACCGGCCGGCTCGTCGACCGGCAGCGCCGCGCGGAAGCCCGTGAGGACGGCGGCGAGCAACGTGAAGACCCCGACGGCGTGGGCCCAGCCGGCGTCGGCCAACGTGAGGAAGCCGAGCGTCAGGACGAGGCAGGCGAGCGCCACGCGCGCCAGCAGCCCGGACCGCGAGGAGCTCAGCGCGCGGACGGGGCCGGCCGCCGCGGCCGGGACGCCGCCCGCGTCGCTCCCCTCGTAGCCCAAACGCCCGCGCAACGTCAGCGCAAACAGGAACACCAGCGACGGCGCCAACAGCACAGCCCCAGCCGCCACGGACACCAGCACGGCGACGAGCACGTCATGCCCCGCGGCGGCTTGCGAGACCGTCAACCCCGGAAGCAGCTCGGGCTCCTGTGCCACAGCCCACCCGGCCACGACCGCGGCCACGGCGACCGCTGCGGAGTAGCGCGCCGCCTCGTAGCGCCGCACCCACACGAGCGCCAACGTCCCGACGCCGGCCGCGCCCGAGACGAGCAACGCCGGCAGCCCGTCGCCGACGAGGTCGTCGAACAGCGCGCGCGCATCGGCGCGCACCACGAACAGCCCGACGACCGCCAACGCCCCAGCCACCACGCCGGCCATCAGCGCCCGTGCCCGGAACGCCCGCTCCAGCTGCGCCGACCCCCGCCGTACCGCGTCGGCCGCCAGGTATACCGCTGCCAGGTAGGCGCCCAGGGCAACGGCGAGGACGCCGATCGTCAACGGCACGGCGCCGGTCCAGCTCGTCCACAGGTCTCCGGCCGCGTTGCCGACCGGAACCGCACCGTCTGCGATCGCGCCGACGACGGTCCCGAGCGCGAACGGCGTCAACACCGACGCGATGCCGAACACCGTGTCCACGGTGCGCTGCTCGCGCGCCCGCGTCGTGCCGGCGCGCAGCGCATATGCGGTGCCGCGGAAGATGATCCCCACCGCGGCGATGAACAACGGCACGGCAAGCGTGGAGACGATCGAGCCGAACGCAACGGGATACGCCGTCCACATCACGACGAGCACGAAGATGAGCCAGACGTGGTTCGCCTCCCACACGGGCGCCATCGCCGCGTGTGCGTGCTCGCGGACCGCCGTGCCCCGCGAGCCTCGGCCGGCCGCCAGCTGCCACCACCCCGCGCCGAAGTCCGCGCCGCCGAGCACGACGTAGAGCGTCAGGCCGGCGAGGGCGAGCACGAGCGGGGCCGCGTCCAGCATCACGGCGTCTCCCCGGCAGCGGCGCCGGTCGGCTGCGGATCGCCGGCGCCGCCGATCGGCGCGCGCGCAAGCCGCCGCAGGATCCACCACACCGCGCCGATCAGCCCCATGTACACGAGCGCCAACGTCGCGTAGCCGACGGGGATCCCGTCCGCTCCCGTGACGGCCTGCGAGGTGCGCATCACGCCGTAGACGACGAACGGCTGGCGCCCGACCTCCGTCACGACCCAGCCGCACAGCAGCGCTACCAACGACAGCGGGGCGCACACGACGAGCGCGCGGTAGAACCATGTCGACTCCGGCAGGCGCCGCCGTCGCCAGCGCACCCACAGCACGACGACGCCGACCACAGCCAGCAGCGTCCCGATCCCGACCATCGTCTGGAACGCGAAGCGGATCACGTTGATCGCCGGCGGGCGGTCGTCGGCCGGCACCGAGTCGAGCCCTCTGACCGTCGCCTTCGGATCGTGGTAGGCAAGCAGCGACAGGAGGTCGGGGATCGCGATGCCGCCCGTGACCTCGCCGCTGTCGGCGTGGTACCAGCCGCCGATGTGCTCGCTCGCCCCGCTCGTCGTCTGCTGCAGGCCCTCGAACGCGGCCAGCTTCACCGGCTGCTGGTCGGCCACCTCGCGCGCCGCCCAGTCGCCGACGAGCAGCTGCGCGGGCGCCGCCAGCGCCGCGATCGTCAGCGGGATCGCCAGCGCGGTGCGCTCGTAGCGCCCCCAGCGCCCGTGGCGCAGCCTGCCCCACGCGTACGCGCCCGCCACCACGAAGCCGACGACGATGTACGCCGCCACGTACATGTGCACGAGCTCGTGCCAGAAGAAGCTGTTGCCGAACAGCGCGCTCCACGGGTGCACGTCGGTGACGCTGCCGTCAGCGGCGAGCCTGAACCCCTGCGGGTGGTTCATCCAGCCGTTGACGGCGATCACCATCGCCGAGCCGGTCAGGCCCGTCGCGACGATCGGCAGCCCGCACAGGAGATGGGTCCGCGGCGACAGGCGGTCCCAGCCGTAGACGTAGATCGCGATGAAGATCGCCTCGAGGAAGAACGAGAAGCCCTCCAGCGCGAACGCGAGCCCGAACACCGAGCCGAACGTCGCCATGAAGTCCGGCCACAGCATCCCCAGCTCGAACGAGAGGATCGTGCCGGTCACGACGCCGACCGCGAACAGGGCGACCATCACGCGCGTCCAGCGGCGCGCGAGCGTGCGGTACAGCGGGTCGCCGCCGCGCACGAAAAGCCACTCGACGAACACGACGAGCGCCGGGAACGCGACGCCGAAGCACACGAGCGGGATGTGCGCCGCGAACGACATCGCCTGCATCTGGCGGGCCTCCGACAGGTAGTCCTGTTGGACGGGTGCGAGCGCGGCTGCCAGCACGGCGTGCACGGCTCCGATCGTATCCCTGCCGATGGCTGCCACCATCTGCGCCGTGTCTTCCCGAACCGCGCCGGCCTCGACCGTCTCACCGGCCCGCCGCGTGGCGGCGGCGGTGCTGCGCCGCGTCGAGCAGGACGGTGCCTACGCCGACCGCGCGCTCGCGGCCGAGGCGACGCGCGCCGGCCTCGACCCCCGCGAGCGCGCGTTCGCGACGCAGCTGGCCTACGGCGCGGTTCAGCGCCGCCGCACGCTCGACCACGTGATCGCCGCGTGCGCCGGGCGCCCCGTCGAGCGTCTCGACGCGCCCGTGCGCGATGCGCTGCGGCTCGGCGTGCTGCAGCTGCTGTTCCTCGACGGGGTCGCGCCGCACGCGGCGGTCGACCAGAGCGTCGAGCTCGCGAAGGCGGCCGGCGGGCCGGGCTTCAAGCTCGTGAACGCGGTGCTGCGCCGCGCCGGCCGCGACGGCCGGAGACTGCTCGGCGCGCTCGACGACGCGACGCCGCAGAGCGCGGCGGTGCGCTACTCCGTGCCCGACTGGCTCGCCGAGCTGTGGTGGGACGCGCTCGGCGGGGAGGAAGCGCGCGCGCTGCTCGCCGTCGTGAACGAGCCCGCCGAGAGTGCCCTGCGCGCCAACACGCTGGTGGCGGATCGGGACGCCGTGCGCGCGCAGCTGGCCGAGCGCGGGATCGCGACGCGGCCCGCGCTCGACCCCCTGGCCGCTGCACCGGTCACGATCCCCGAGGGCCTCGTCCTCGATGCCCCGATGGACCTCGCCGGCGATCCGCTCTGGCGCGGGGGCGCGCTCGTGGCGCAGTCGCGTGCAGCCATGACCGCCGCACGCCTGCTCGATCCGCCGCGCGGCGCACGCGTGCTCGACCTGTGCGCGGCGCCGGGCGGCAAGGCGACGCATCTCGCCGCGCTGGTCGGACCCGGGGGCGAGGTCGTCGCCGTCGAGCGCAACGCGAGACGCGCGGCCGCATTGCGCCAGACCGTCGAGCGCCTGCGCGCCGCGTCGATCGTCCGCGTGGAGACCGCCGACGCGGCCGAACCCCGCACCGACGGCTTGTTCGACGCCGTCCTCGTCGATCCGCCCTGCAGCGGGCTGGGCACGCTGCAGGGCCGACCGGACCTGCGCTGGCGCGCACAGCCCGAAGCGATCGAGCAGGTGGCGGAGCTGCAGCTGCAGATCCTCACCGCAGGCGCCCATGCGCTGAAGCCGGGCGGCGCGCTCGTCTACTCCACCTGCACGATCTCGCGGCATGAGAACGAAGACGTCGTCGCGCGCTTCCTGACGCGCGAGCCGCGGTTCGCGCTCGAGCGCCGACACCTCCTGCTGCCGCATCGCGACGGGACGGACGGGTTCTTCTACGCCCGCCTGCGCCGTGCGGTCTGATATCACCGACCGATGCAGAGAGAGCAGGACGCGGTCAACCTGGGTCCGGAGTGTCCGGGCTGCCACGAGCCGTGGCTGCGACCCACGACGATGCCCGGCCGCTACCGCTGCGTCTTCTGCCTGCGCCGTTACGAGCTGTCGTCGGTGTGCCCCAATTGCGGAGAGCACTCGACGATCGTGCGCATGTCGAGCACGGCGATCCTCACGTGCAACCACTGCAGATCGTCGATGCTCACGCAGGTCTGACGCCGGGCGATCGGCGACACTTCCGCGCATGAGCGTCCTCGAGCTGCTGCGCGCGCGCCGCGTCGCTCCGTCGATCCTGTCGGCCGACTTCGCGCGGCTCGGCGCGCAGGTCGAGGCCGTCATGGAGGCGGGCGCGCGCGTGATCCACGTCGACGTGATGGACGGCCACTTCGTCCCGCCGATCACGATCGGCCCGCTGATCGTCTCCGCGCTCGCCGACCAGGTCCACCAGGCCGGCGGGATGCTCGACGTCCACCTGATGATCGAGCGGCCGGAGCGCCAGGTCGCCGAGTTCGCGCGTGCCGGCGCCGACCTGATCACCGTCCACGCCGAGGCGACGCCGCACCTGCACTACGCGCTGCAGGCCGTCAAGGAGGCCGGTTGCGCGGCCGGCGCGGCGATCAACCCCGCTACCCCGGGGACGGCGCTGACGCAGGTCGGCGAGCTGCTCGACCTCGCGCTCTGCATGTCGGTCAACCCCGGCTGGGGCGGGCAGCCGTTCATCCGGGCATCGCTTGGCAAGCTCGCGTCGCTGCGGACCACGCTGCCGGAGGGCACGGCACTCGAGGTCGACGGCGGCGTGGACGCCAGGACGGCTGGACCGTGCGCCGAGCAGGGCGCTAGTCTGCTGGTCGCCGGGTCCGCCATCTTCGGCGCCGCAGATCCGGCCGCGGCCTACGCGGAGATCGCACAGGCCGCCGGCGCCACGTAGCGGTCGGTCCCCTCTTGGCGGGCACGAGCGCGCAGAGAGAGCGAAAGGACCCCCACGTGACCGCGATCCCGATCGTCACCGCCGTCGACCTGCGTCGCCGCTTCGGCGAGGGAGAGGCCGCCGTCGACGCCCTCGACGGCGTCACGCTCGAGCTTCCCGCCGGCGCGTTCACGGCGATCATGGGACCGTCCGGTTCCGGCAAGTCGACGTTGATGCACTGCCTCGCCGGGCTCGACAAGCCGACGGGCGGCACGGTCACGATCGACGGCGTCGACCTCGGCACGCTTGACGACAAGAAGCTCACCGAGCTGCGGCGCGACAAGGTCGGCTTCATCTTCCAGTCGTTCAACTTGCTGCCGGTCCTGACCGCTCAGGAGAACATCGAGCTGCCGCTGAAGATCGCCGGCCGCGACGTCGACGGGGAGTGGCGCGACAAGATCGTCAACACGGTGCGGATCGGCGACCGCCTCACGCACCACCCGTCCGAGCTGTCCGGCGGCCAGCAGCAGCGCGTGGCGGTGGCGCGCGCGCTGATCTCCAAGCCCGCCGTCGTGTTCGCCGACGAGCCGACCGGCAACCTCGACTCGCAGTCGAGCGCCGAGGTCCTGCGCCTGCTGCGCCAGTCGGTCGACGAGCTCGGCCAGACGGTCGTGATGGTCACGCACGACACGAACGCGGCCGCGACCGCCGACCGGATCCTCGTGCTGGCCGACGGCAAGATCGTCCACGACGGCCACGCCGGATCCGCTGACGAGGTCCACGACCTCATGCGGACGGTCAGCTGATGCTCGCGCTGTCGCTGCGCGGGATCGCCACGCGCAAGCTGCGCACCGCGCTCACCGCCTTCGCGATCGTCCTCGGCGTCGCGCTCGTCTCGGGCACCTACCTGCTGACCGACACGATCGACAAGTCGTTCGACGAGATCTTCCAGGTCGCCAACAGAGGCGTCGACGCCGTCGTCTCGCCGAGACGGCTGTTCTCCGCCTCCGACCAGGACTCCAACTCGACGATCCCCTCGCCGCTGAACTCGAAGGTGCTCGAGCGCGTGCGCAGAGCGCCGGGCGTGGCGTTCGCCACGGGCTCGGTCTTCCTGCCCGGCCAGATCTACGACAAGGACGACGACCCGCTCATCACGACGGGCGCGCCGATGTTCATCTCGGACACGACGCCCGCTCGCTTCGACCCGTTCGTCTACGTCGACGGCCGCAAGCCGCGCGCGGCCGACGAGGTCGCGCTCGACAAGTTCAGCGCCGATAAAGCCGGCTTCCACGTCGGCGACACCGTCCGGCTCTCGGGCGAGGGCCCGCAGGAGCGCTTCAGGCTCGTCGGCGTCGCCAAGTTCGGCACGGCCAGCTCGCTCGGGGGCGCGGCGATCGCCGTCGTCGTGCCGTCGGTGGCGCAGCGACTGCTCGACCTCCACGACGAGTTCACGACGATCCAGGTCGCAGGCGAGACGGGCGTGACGCCGAGAGCGCTCGCCGCGAACGTGCGCACGGCGCTCGCCGGTGCAGACGTGAACGTCCGCACCGGCGCCCAGCAGGCGGTCTCGGACGCCAGTGACGTGAAGAACGGCTTCGGCTTCCTGCGCACGTTCCTGTTCGTGTTCGCCGGGATCGCGCTGTTCGTCGGCGCCTTCCTGATCTTCAACACCTTCTCGATCACCGTCGCGCAGCGCGTGCGCGAGCTTGCGCTGTTGCGCCTGATCGGCGCCAACCGGCGCCAGGTGCTCGGCGCGGTCGTGGGCGAGGCGCTGCTGCTCGGCCTGCTCGCGTCGACGCTGGGCTTCCTCGCCGGCTTCGGCCTCGCGCCGGCGCTGCAGGGCCTCTTCAAGGCGTTCGGGGCGGACCTGCCGTCGAGCGGGATCGTGCTCGAGACGCGCACGGTGATCGTCTCGATCCTCGTCGGCACCGTCATCACGCTCGTCGCGGCGGTCGGCCCGGCGATCCGCGCGACGCGCGTGCCGCCGATCGCGGCGCTGCAGGACGCGGCGAGCCTGCCGCGCGGGCGCGCGGCGCGCTGGCGCACGCCGCTGGCGGCGGTCGTCGTGCTGGTCGGCATCGCCCTGCTGCTGCTCGGCCTGTTCGGCTCGGCCAGCGGCGGGGACGCGGCGGCGCTCGTCGGCGCCGGCGCGGGCGTCATCTTCATCGGCGTCGGCCTGCTCGCCTCGCACGTCGTCGCTCCGCTCGCGCTCGCCGTCGGGCTGCCGCTCGAGCGCCTGCGCGGCGTCAGCGGTCGCCTGGCGCGCGAGAACGCGACCCGCAACCCGCGGCGCACGGCGTCGACCTCGGCCGCGCTGATGATCGGCGTCGCGCTCGTCGGCTTCATCACCGTCTTCGCCGCAGGCCTGAAGGCCTCGATCCGCGACATCGTCACGAACGGCCTCGACGCGCAGCTGATCGCGCAGAGCACGAACTTCCAGCCGCTGCCGAACGACGCCTCGAGAGCGCTCGGCGCCGTCGACGGCGTGCGGCTGGTCTCCAACGTGCGTTTCTCGCGGGCGATCGTGGCCGGCAAGGGGAGACCGCAGGTCTCGGGCGTCGATCCCGCAACCGCGGACGCGGTCTTCAAGGTGACGTGGGTGTCGGGCGATACGGGCACGCTCGGCGCGCTCGGGCCCGGCGACGTCACGGTCTCGAAGGACTGGGCGGACGGGCACGATGTGAGCGTCGGCGACCGTCTGCGCGTGACGACGCCGACGGCGGCGCACCTGACTTCGACGGTGCGCGGCATCTACGACGACGCGCGCCTGTTCGGCGACCTGACGTTCACCAATGCGCTGCTGTCGTCGGACTTCAACGTGAGAGGCGACGCGTTCCTCGTCGCGCAGACCGATCCGGGCACCGATGCCGACGCAATCGCCAAGCGCGCCGACAGAGCGGTCAAGGCGCAGTTCCCGAGCCTGGAGGTGCTGACGAAGGAGGGCTTCGTCAAGGACCAGGAGGACCAGGTCAACCAGCTGCTCGTGTTCTTCTACGTGCTGTTGGTGCTCACGCTGGTCATCGCGCTGTTCGGGATCCTCAACACGATGATGCTCGCGATCCACGAGCGCACGCGCGAGCTCGGCATGCTGCGGGCGATCGGCACCTCGCGCAGGCAGGTCAAGCAGATGGTGCGCTACGAGTCGGTCATCACGTCGCAGATCGGGGCGGTGCTGGGGATCGTGCTCGGCACGATCTTCGCGGTGCTCGTGACGATCCCGCTCAAGAGCGAGGGCTTCACGATCTCGATCCCGATCGGCAGCCTGATCGTGCTGCTCGTCGTCGCCGCGATCTTCGGCGTCGTCGCCGCGATCTGGCCCGCCCGCCGCGCGGCGAAGCTCGACGTGCTGCAGGCGCTGGCGTACGAGTAGCCGGCGACGCCGGCATCCCACCAGGCGGCGTCCTCGCCGGCTCGCGTACGCAGTACGCCACGCCGACCGCCGGCTTCGCCGGCGGTGCCCCGTCCTTGCCTGGTGGGCGCCGGCATCCGCCGGAGCGGCTCAGTCTGCCTTCCGCGCTTCGGCGTAGAGGGTGCCGTCGCGCGCGTCCTCGGAGTCGGGGCAGGGTTCGATCCAGCTCTCGCCGAACTTGGCGTGTTGCGCGTCGGCGAAGCCGGCCGCGAGCAGCGCGCGCGTAAGCGTCTCGCCGTCCCACATCGAGCGATGCCCGTGCTCGTAGAAGAGCGACTGCACCGCGAGCATCCCGGTCGGGCGTGAGCTCGCCCAGTCGGGGTCGGCCTTGCCGGCGTAGGAGTCGATGCAGAGGCCGGCGTCAGGAACGCCGATCCGCAGCACACCGCCGGGAGCCAGCACGCGGAGGCACTCGCGCGCCAGGAGATGGCCGTCGCGCAGGCTCAGGTGCTCGAGCATGTGCTCGTGGAAGATCGCGGCGACGGAGTCGTCGGGGAGGGGGATGCCGTGGCGGAGGTCCCAGACGATGTCGGCGGAGGTCGCGAACAGGTCGACGTTGACCCAACCGTCTTTGTGCACCCAGCCGCAGCCGAGGTGGAGCTTCGCCGTGCCGTCGGTCGGCACCTGCGCCCACTTGCGCTTCGACACGGGGCGGGCGGCCGTCGTCCCGGCACTGCGCAGCAGGGCGGGTGCCCATGCGGGCAGCAGGCGGACGAGGCGCCCCCCGGAGATCGGCGGCGGCGGAGGACCCGCCTCCCCTTGCTCGAGGTACGCGGCCAATTCAACTATGGCGGGATCGGATGACATGCGCGCCATCATATGGATCGCCGCAGCGACGAGCCCGCTCAGTTAATTTACACGTTTGTCGTATTTCAGATAAACGTCCACAGCGGCATAAACCGACGTAAATGACGTTGACGGAAGCGCAGCTTGAATAAGTAGGATTTCCTGAACATTCAACGCCGCGTCGAGTAATCGCCCCGGCCGATCGAGGGAGCCGGGATGGGGTCGAGTGTGTCGGCGCGCGTACGTGCGCTTGCGCTGGTAGTGGCGATTGGGGTGGCGGGGATCGCGGCATGGGCGTTGCTTGCGAGCCGCTCTGCGGCGCCGGCGGCGCGCGCGGCGGACGCGATCCCCTCGCCGCGCGTCGACCACTCGGCGCCGTACTCCGGCGGCGACGAGCTGGTCGGGTTGCGCACCGCGAGCTCGCGCACGTATCTGGCGCCGAACGGCATGCACATCGCCCGCGTCTTCCAGGGCCCGGTCAACTTCAAGGACAAGGACGGGCACTGGCGCGCGATCGACCCGCGCCTCGAGCGCGACGGCTCGACATGGGTCAATCGCGCGAACGGCTTCCGCATCGAGATCCCGCAGCGGCTCGCTTCCGGACCGGTGCGCGTCGAGCGCGGCGGTCGCTCGATCGCGATGCGACTCCGCGGCGACGACGTGCCTGCCGCGGTCGAGGGCGCTTCAGCCACGTTTGCCGGGGTCGCCGACGGCGTGACGGCGCGCTGGACCTCGCAGGCGCAGCAGCTCAAGGAGGACCTCGTGCTCGCCGACGCGAGCGCACCGTCCTCGTACACCTTCGACGTCTCGCTCAGCGGCGGGCTGGGGCTGCGCGAGGGGGCCGACGGCAGCGTGGAGGCCGTCGGCCCGAACGGCGGCGTGGCGTTCACGCTGGCTGCGCCGTTCGCGGTCGACGCGGCCGGCGTGCGTGCGCCGAAGGGCGCCGTGACGATGCGCGCGGAGCGCAGCGGCGGCGACTGGGTCGTGCGCGTCGCCATCGCGCCCGCGTGGCTGCGCGCTGACGATCGCGCGTTCCCGGTGACCGTGGACCCGACGGTCTACGCCTATCCCGTCGGCGACTGCACGATCGACGCGGAGCTGCCGACGACGACGAACTGCGGCTCGACCACGCTCACCGTCGGACACGAGAACGGCTCGGCGCTGCACGACCATCGTGCGCTGCTGTGGTTCGACGTCGCGAACGCCGTCCCGGCCGGTGCGGACGTCCTGTCGGCCACGCTGTGGGCGCGCGCGAGCGCAAAGTCCGGCACGAGCACCTCGCCGATCGAGGCCCATCGCGTCCTCCAGGACTGGTCGAACGCCGTGACGTGGAGCAAGTTCGACAGCACGACGAACTGGACGACGGCGGGCGGCGACTTCGCCGCCACCGCCGAGGACACCTCTGCTGCGCCGGTGGTCGGCGACTGGAGCGGCTGGAACCTCACCGACCTCGTGCGTCAGTGGCTCGACGGGACGGACCCCGACTACGGCGTCCTGCTCAAGGACACCGGGTCGAGCACGGTCAACGCGACGAGATTCGACTCGAACGAGGTTGTGGGCGGGACGACGCGGCCCGGAATCGAGATCTACTACTTCCCGCGGACCGGTCGGATGGACGACTACACGTTCGAGACGCAGTCGCTGTCCGATCGCCAGACGCTGTCGGTCAACCCGGCGGGCGGGAACATGCTGCTCAGCTCGCGCGATCTCGAGATCAGAGGCACCGGCATGGACCTCGCGCTCGAGCGCGCGTTCAACTCGGCCGACGACTGGACCGGCGCGCTCGGCTTCGGCAACCGCCTCTCGGTCGGCACGGACATCGCTCTGCTCGAGTGCGACAGCACCGAGTCGATGTGCCTCTACGGCCCCAGCGGGACGCACATGCGCTTCAAGAAGCTCGCGGACGGCAGCTTCGAGGCGCCTCCGGCGGCAAACGCGAGACTCGTCAGAAACAGAGACGACAGCTACACCATGACGTTCTTGCGCACGGGCATCGTCTACAGATTCTTCGCCAGTCAGTACACGTTCGTGACGGACATCACCGATCCGAACGGCAACACGCTGCACTTCGACTACAGCTCGAGTCGCCTGTCGCAGATCGTCGACACGCAAGGCCGCAGAATCGCAGTCACCCGCAACGGCGCGGGCGACATCACGCAGATCGAGGACCCGGCCGGCCGCCAGTGGAGATACGGCTACTCGGTCAGCGGCCGCAAGCTCACGTCGGCGACCGACCCTGACGGCAACGTCACCCAGTACCAGTTCAACAGAAGCGACAACATCGACCTCATCACCGACGCACGCAGAAACGAGATCCACATCGCGTACGACGGGTCCGACCGCGTGACGAGCGTGACGCGCACCGTCGACGGCGGCTCCAACGACGTCGTGACGTCGTTCGCCTACAGCAGCGCAAGCAGCCCCTGCGGAGCGAGAGGCGACGTCGGCAAGACGGTCGTCACGAACCCGCGCGGCAGAACGACGACCTACTGCTGGAACGCGCTCGGCGAGGTCACGAGCACGTTCGACACGCTCGGTCACGAGCAGACGCAGTCCTTCACGAGCAACCGCGACAAGGACACGGTCGTCAGCTACGCGAACACCTCCAATCCCGCGCAGACCGACTTCGACTACGACGCGAAGAACGAGCTGACGACGATGACCAGCCCGCGCGGGGAGCAGCAAGACCTCGCGTACTGGTCGGCCGCCAGCAACACGAGCGATCCGCTGCGCGACCATCGCGTGAAGAGCGTCACGGACGAGGTCGGACTCGACGAGTTCTACGACTACGACACGGCGGGCAACCTCGTCGCCGTCAAGGACGACGAGACCACGCCGCGCAACCAGGCCTCGTTGACCTACAACACCGACGGCACCGTCGCCTCGTTCACGGACGGCGAAGGACACAGAACGACGTACTCGTACGAGACGGATGGCGACCTGAGAGAGGTCACACCGCCGAGCGTCAGCTCGCCTGGCACGCTCGGCTCGACGCAGTTCACGCACGATGCCCTGAGTCGCGTGGCGACCGTCACCGACGGCCGCGGCGAGACCTTGACCTACACCTACGACGGCCTCGATCGCATCACGAGAGTCGCAGCCGAGGACGGCAGCTGGATCGCCTACACCTTCGACGGCAACGGCAACCCGCTGACGCGCGAGGACTCTGGCGGCTCCGTCACGAGATACACCTACGACAAGCTCAACCGGCAGACCGAGGAGGACCTGCCCGGCGCCGCCTACAACCAGTACAGCTACGACAAGGGTGGCAACGTCACGACCATCGTCGACCCGTCCGGGACCGTCACGTACGGCTACGACGACGTCGACCGCGTCACGTCCATCGTCTCGCCCGCTCCCGCCGGGGGCACGGACACCGTCTCTTATGCCTACACGGATCCGGATGCGAGAAGCGCCTTCACGACGCGCACGGCGACGCTCCCGGGCGGCGCTACGCAGCGCGTCGAGCGCGATCTGTCCGGCAAGATCACGGACATCCTCCTCAAGGACAGATCGGGCGCCGTGCTGCAGCAGCGCACATATAGCTATCTGAACGGCGCGACGCAGACCGAGCTTGTGCAGTCGGTGGTGGATCAGGCCGGCAACAGAACGACGTACACCTACGCCGACGGAACGGAGGACGTCGGCCGCCTGTTGAAGGCGCGCACGGTCGACAGATCGAGCAGCCTCGTCGTCGAGTACCGCTACGCCTACGACAAGAACGGAAACCGCGTCAGACGCGAGGTCGAGACCTCCAGAGGGACGACGACGGAGACGTACGCCTACAACGCGGCCAACCAGCTCTGCTGGCGCTACGTCGGCACGTCGAGCAACGACTGCGCGACACCGCCGTCTGGTGCGACGAGATTTGCCTACGACGCCACGGGCGACCAGCTGACCGGCGAGAACGCGCTCACGTGGGACCCGTACGGACGGCTCGCCAGCATCGACAGAACGAACCTCACGGGGCTTGCGGCGACGAACGACGTGCTGAGCGCGTTCGGCACCGAGAGCTACCAGTCGAACCGCTACGGCCTCAGCCGCCTCGACGACGGCACGACCGTCACGAGCGTCGTCCGCGACCCGGAGACACGCGCGCCGGTGAGCCAGACCACCGGCAGAACCAAGCGTTGGTACACCGGCGACCTGATCGGGTCGACGTTTGCCCTGACGGACGATACGAGCGCCCTCGCGCGCAGCTACAGCTACGACCCGGATGGCGGGGCGAGCACGACGGGGAGCGGCGTGGACGCCGCGCTGAAGTTCGCGGGCGGCCATGCGGTCGGCGGCAGCGGCCTGTATCACTTCGGCGCGCGCTACTACGATCCGCGCATCGCTCGCTGGACGTCGCGCGACCCGTTGCGGCTCGACGGCGACCTGCGACAGGCGAATCAGTACGCGTACTCCGCCGGCGATCCGGTCAACTTCAGCGACCAGGTGGGCACCTGCATCTTCAACTGGTGCCCCGACCCGATTCGATGGGCGGGGGACGCCGTCGTGTGGACCTGGGACACCGTCTGGAACAAGGGTCGAGCCGGGAAGTGCCTCGGCGGTGCCGTGTCATCGGTGGTGGGCCGACGGGCGATCTACCACGTCGGTGAGACGATCGCCAAGGCGTCCGCGAAGGCGGCGTTTCGCACGGCGGTGACCATGTCGCCGGCAGGCCGCTTCGGTACGGTTATGGGCGGGTGCCTCTTCGCTGTGTTCGGAATGTGATGACGTGACGAAATCGCGGGTCCTCTTCAAGCAATCCGTTCGCGACATCCCGCCGGTCATCGTCCTCGTTGCCGTCGGCTTGCTCGATGGTCTCGAGGGGGTGACCGGCTGGCTGGTGGCGTTGGGTGCGTATGGCGTCGCCCTGCTGATCTGGGCGTGGGTGGGACCCGTGGGCAGGAGCGTGCGCGCCCGCGAGCGCGAAGCGGGCGCTACGCCCGCCGATACAGCCCGAACAGCAGACCGCTGAGCAGGAAGGTCGCGCCGAAGTAGCCGACCTCGACGCGCAGCACCTCGCTGTCGACGATCGGCGCGAGCACCCACGCGACGAACAGCACCGCCGAGAGCAGCCACGCGCCGGCCGCAAGGCCGGCGCGGTTGCGCGCGAGCGCGGCCTGGTTGAGCGTGCCGGCGATCAGGTGGAAGCCCATCCCGACCGCCACGAGCGCCAGGCCGCCGCGCGCGTAGGTGAAGCCCTTGTCGCCCAGCACGGCGGTCATCACAGCCGGCCCGATCGCGAGCAGGCCGAGCGCGCACGCGCCGGAGAAGCCCGCGATCACAAGCATCGTCTTGCGCACCGCCTGGGCGAACGCATCCTCGCTGCCGCGCGCCGTCATCGCCGTCAGGTGGGGGAGGATCGAGGTCTGGATCGCCTGGAACAGCTGGAGCGGCGCGCGCACGATCATCAGCACGTTGAAGACGAAGCCGGCGAGCGCCGCGCCCGACTTGGCGTTGACGATCAGCACCGCCGCATTCATCAGCGTCTGCTCGGCGAGCATGATCCCGAACACGGCCATCGCGAACTGCGAGCCGCGGCCGATCGAGAGATCGGCGACCGCCTCCTCGATCTCCGCGTGCGCAGGTCCCTCGCCGGCCGCGTCGATCACGGGCGCTTCGCGCTCCGCCACCGAGGGGGGCCGCACCTGCGCGGTGACGTGCCCCAGCGCGAACGGCACGACCACGAGCGAGACGAACGGCGCCACCGCCATGCCGGTCGCGATCGCCGTCTGGCCTGAGGTGATGCCGAGCACGGCCGCCACCGCGAACAGCAGGCGCGAGGTCGACTCCAGGAACACGAGCCCGCCGTAGAGCCCGAAGCGCTCGTGCCCTGCCAGCCAGCCGCGCGCGAAGTAGCTGCCCGCGTAGGCGAGCACGCCGACGACGAGGATCCAGTAGAGGGCGCTCTGGCCGCCGAACAGGTGCTCCTCGATGCGCGGTCGCAGCGCCAGCGCGACGGCGAGGAACAGCAGCGCGAAGGCGAGCTGGATCAGGGCCGGCACGCGCAGCGGATGGCCGGCGAGGCCGCGCGCGCGGCGGTCGGCGATCGTGCGCGAGAGCAGCTGCTCGATCGGCCGGTAGATCACGCACAGGATCACGTACATGACCGACCACAGCAGGCTCACCTGGCCGTAGGCCGTGCTGCTGAGCTGGTGGCTGGCGAGCGCGAGATAGAGGAACGTGAAGACGCCGGTGGAGGCGATCCCGACGGTCAGGATGCGCGCACCGGCACCGTAGGAGCGAACCTCCTCGGTCCCCTCCGTCGCCGCGTCGCGAGCGGTCTCGGAGCTAGCCGCCGAGCCGGACAAGCAGCATCGTCCACGGGAAGGGCGAGCGCTTCTCGACGACCTCGCCGTGCTGCGCGAGCATCCGCACGAAAGAGCGCTTCGACCAGTGGTTGACGTGTCCGGGGGTGTTGCCGAGATCGGCGATGTACGCGCCGCGGGCCATGTTCAGCATGCGCCACAGCGGCTCGCGGGGGACGGAGACGAGCAGGTGGCGTCGTGCCACGCGCGCCATCTCCGCGACGGTGTGCTCGGGATCGGGCACGTGCTCCAGCACCTCGATCGCGCACGCCATGTCGAACTCGCCGTCGGCGAACGGCATGTACTCCGCCGCCAGCGTGCGGTATTCGAGGTTCGGCCGTTGGCGCGTGGCCCACTCGGCCTTCAGCTTCTCGTCGTCGAGGTCGATCCCGACGATGCGCCTCTCGCCCAGCTGCGTCGCCCACTGATGCGTGAGCACCCCCTCGCCGCAGCCGACGTCGAGCACGGATTCGGGCGCGGCCTGCGCGAACAGCTGCGCGAGCGTGCCCTCGAAGTTCGTCATCAGCCGCCGCACCACGGGGTTCGTCGAGCCGTACTTGTCGTACGTGTTTCCTGTGGGGACGGCTTCTGCGGCGGTGCTGCTCATACCTCGATCGTCTCCTGCTTTGGCTGCTCAGCATCGTGCCGAGACGCGCCGGGCTCGTAATGCGACGGCCCGATCCCCAGCGCCAGCTCGATCCGCCGCACGCGCTCGAACGTCCGCTGCGTCAGCGTGCGCTGCGCGGCCAGCAGATCGCCGATCACGCCCAGCGCACCGAGCAGCATTGCACCAATAAAGAGTACGGCACCGAGGATCAGCGACTGCACGTGCCCGGCGCCCTCGCCCCCGATCCACGCGACGAGGAAGCGTCCCCACACGATCAGGGCAGCGAGACCCATCAGGACCGCGCCACCCCAGAAGACCTTCAGCGGCTCGTACTGCGCGTAGATGCGAAAGATCGAGATCGCGTTGCGGCGCACATAGGCGCCCATCGAGGGGAACAGACGCGACTCGCGCGTCTTCGGGTTCGTGCGAATCGGGACGTGGTCCGTCGCGACCAGCAGCTTCCCGGCCTGGATGATCGTCTCCAGCGTGTAGGTGAATCTGGAGACCACCTGCATCTGCAGCGCGGCCTCGCGGTTGTACGCGCGGAAGCCGGACGTCGTGTCCGGCACGGTCGTCTCGGAGGCCTGGCGCACGACCCACGAGCCGAGCTTCTGCAGGCTCTTCTTCAGCGGCGAGAAGTGCGCGATCTGCTCGACCTGGCGGTCGCCGACGACCATGTCGGCCTCGCCCGCGAGGATCGGTGCGACGAGCTTCGGGATGTCGCGGCCGTCGTACTGGTTGTCGGCGTCGGTGTTGACGATCACGTCGGCGCCGAGCTTGAGGGCGGCATCGAGCCCTGCCTGGAAGCCGGCTGCGAGCCCCTTGTTGTTCGTCAGCTTGACGATGTGATCGACGCCGTTCGCGCGCGCAACCTCGATCGTGCGATCGCTGGAGCCGTCGTCGATGATCAGCCACTCCACGACGTCGAAGCCCGCCACCTCGCGGGGCAGGTCGGCAAGCGTCAGCGGGAGCGTCTGCTCCTCGTTGAAGCAGGGAATCTGGATGATCAGCTTCATGGCGTAGACTCGCGCCGCAGTATTCCATGCGCCGCCCCGACCGCACGACTCTCGCGCTGGCCGGCGTACTGCTCGGAGCGTTCGCGCTCCGGCTGTGGGGGATCCGGCACGGCTTGCCGTTCTCCTACAACATCGACGAGGAGAGACACTTCGTCCCGGTCGCCGTCCGCTTCTTCGCGGACGGGTTGAACCCCGGCTACTTCCTCAACCCGCCGGGATACACGGAGCTGCTGTATGCCATCTACGCGGTCTGGTTCCGCGGCGGCGACGCGGTCGCACGCGCCTACGCGACCGACCCGTCGGAGCTGCTGCTGATCGCGCGCGTGACGGTTGCGCTGCTCGGCGTAGTCGCGGTCTGGCTGCTGTACCTGGCGGGCGCACGCCTGCTCGACCGCGGCGTCGCGCTGCTGGCGGCGGCCCTTGGCGGGGTTGCGTTCCTGCCGGTCTTCTACGGGCATCTCGCGCTCAACGACGTACCCGCTATGGCGCCAGCGACGCTGGCGCTGCTCGGCGCGGCGCTCGTGCTGCGCGGCGGCGGCGCGAAGGCGGCGCTGCTCGGCGGCATCGGCGCGGGGCTCGCGGCCGGCACGAAGTACACGGCCGGGATCGCGCTGCTGCCGCTCCTGACGGCGATCGCAGTGAGCGCTCGCGGCCGGCGCGAGCCGCCTGCACGCACGCTGCTGCTTCCCGCGGCCGCCGCCTGCGGCGCCGCGCTGGCCGGCTTCCTCGTCGCGAACCCGTACGCACTGCTCGACTTCGACACGTTCCATGCGGGCGTCGCGAGACAGCACACGCTGGCGAGCGGCGAGGAGCTCGCAAAGCTCGGGCTCACGCAGTCCAACGGCATCGTCTACTACCTGTGGTCGCTGACGTGGGGGCTGGGCTGGATCCCGGTGCTCGCCGCGCTCGGCGGTGCGGTCCGGCTGCTGGTGCGCGACCGCATGCTCGCGCTCGTGCTGCTGCCGGCGCCGCTCCTCTACATCCTCTTCATGGGGCTGCAGGAGCGCTACTTCGGGCGCTGGCTGCTGCCCATCCTCCCGATCGTGATCCTGCTGGCCGCCTACGGCGGGATCACGTGCGCGCGTGCAGTCGCGGCGCGCGCCCCGCACCTTGCGATGCCGGCGGCGGCGCTCGTCGCCATCGCACTGCTCGCCCAAGGACTGATCCACTCCATCCACGTCGACCGCGTGCTCGCGCGGCCCGACACACGCAACAGCGCCCGCGCGTGGCTGCGCACGCACGTGCCGACCGGCACGCGGATCGTGATCGAGCCGGCGGTGCCGGCGCGGTGGCTCGCGACTGAAACGGCTCCCGCCCGTCCCCTCTGGCGCCTATGGGACACCGCGCGGGCGGACGTCGACGACTTCGGCAGAGCGCTGGGTGGGCGGGGACGGATTCGCACGCGCTTCGTGAAGGTCGACAAGTACGAGCGCACGCTGCGGCCCGCGCTGATCGACCGTTATCTCGCGCGGGGCTACTGCTGGGTCGTGACCGCTTCGCACCAGTTCGGCCGCGCATTCGCCCAGCCGGGCGAGGTCCCGCGGGCGATCGCCTACTACGCCGCGCTGAACCGCCGCAGCACGGTCGCCGCACGCTTCAGCCCCTATCGGGACGACGCCCGATCGCCTCGCTTCAACTTCGACTGGTCGTTCGACTGGTACCCGCTCGCCTACGCCCGTCCCGGCCCGTTGATCGTCGTGCACCGCCTGCGCGGCGGGTCCTGCGGCTGACCGCCCGCGTATCCTCCGTGAGGATGTCGCTGCGCACCGATACGGACCGCCTGCACCTCGCGCGTACGCTGGAGCTGGCGGAGCAGGGACGCGGGCGCGTGAGCCCGAACCCGCTCGTCGGTGCGCTGATCGCGCGCGAGGGCGACGTGCTGGGGGAGGGCTGGCACACCGCCTACGGCGAGCCGCACGCCGAGGTCGAGGCGCTCAGGGCGGCCGCGGGCAGGGACCTCTCCGACGCGACGCTCTACGTCTCGCTCGAGCCGTGCTGCCACGCCGGCAAGCAGCCGCCGTGCACCGACGCGATCGTCGCCTCCGGCATCCGGCGCGTCGTCGTCGCCTCGGACGATCCGACGGAGAAGGCGTCCGGCCGCGGTCTCGGGATCCTGCGCGACGAGGGGATCGGGGTCGAGGTCGCAGAGGGGGAGCTCGCCGCGCGCGCCCGGCTGCTCAACCAGCCGTTTCGCAAGCACGCCCGCAGCGGCCGGCCATGGATCCTGTTCAAGTCGGCGATGACACTCGACGGCAAGGTCGCCACGCGCGCGGGCGACTCGAAGTGGATCTCCAACGAGGAGAGCCGCCGTCGCGGGCATCAGTGGCGTGCTGAGTACGACGCGGTCGCGGTCGGCATCGGCACCGCGCTCGCCGACGACCCGCAGCTGACGTCGCGCATCGACGCCGTCGCGCGTCAGCCGCGCCGCATCGTCTTCGACGCGACCGCACGTCTGCCGCTCGACTCGCAGCTCGTCGCGGCCGCGCCCGAGATCCCGCTCACAGTCGTCGTCTCGCGCGCGGCGCCGCGTAGCGAGACCGACGCGCTGGAGACGCACGGAGCGGAGGTCATCGTCGCCACCGGGGAGAACGAGACCGCCCGCGTGCTCTCTGCGCTCGACCAGCTCGGCGCGGCCGGGATCAGCTCGATCCTGCTGGAGGGCGGCCCGAGGCTCGCGGGCGCCTTCTTCGACGCGGGCGAGATCGACGAGCTGCGGCTGTTCCTCGCCCCGCTGGTGCTTGGCGGCCGCACCGCGCGCGATCCGCTCGAGGGCGAGGGCGTCGAGACGATCGCGGAAGCGGTCCGCGCGCTCACGCTCGACTGCGAGCGCGTCGGCGACGACCTGCTGGTGTCGGCGCGCCTGAGGGAGTGGTGATGTTCACCGGGCTCGTGCAAGGCCTCGGGCAGATCGTCGCGATCGATCGATCGGACGAGGGCGCTCGTCTGACGATCTCGGCCGACTTCCCGCTCGGCGCCTCCGATGGCGACTCAATCGCAGTGAACGGGGTGTGCCTCACCGCTGTCGACCCGCTGAGCCACGTCTTCAGAGCCGACGTGATGAACGAGACGCTCCAGCGCTCGTCGCTCGGCGCCGTCGAGCAGGGGGACCGTGTCAACCTGGAGCTGCCGCTGCGCCCACACGACCGTCTCGGCGGCCACTTCGTCCAAGGTCACGTCGACGGGCTCGGCACCGTCGCGGACGTCGAGCCAGACGGCTTCGCGCGGCGCATCCGCATCACGGCGGCGCCCGATCTGCTGCGATATGTGGTGGAGAAAGGGTCGATCGCGATCGACGGCGTCAGCCTCACCGTCGCCGCGGTCGACGACGAGTCCCTGACCGTCTCCCTGATCCCTGAGACGCTGGACCGCACGAGCCTCGGCTCGGCGGTACCGGGAAGAACCGTCAACCTGGAGGTGGACGTGCTCGCCAAGTACGTCGAGAAGCTGGTGGCGCGATGAGCAGCCAGAGCACGCAGACGCCGTTCGCGACCGTCGAAGCGGCGATCGAGGACATCCGCCAGGGCAAGATGGTCGTCGTCTGCGATGACGAGGACCGCGAGAACGAGGGCGACCTCACGCTCGCCGCGCAGTTCGCGACGCCTGAGGCGATCAACTTCATGGCCAAGGAGGGGCGCGGGCTGATCTGCCTCGCCTTGACGCCCGACCGCTGCGACGAGCTCGGCCTCGACCTGATGGCGGCCAAGAACGAGTCGCCGTTCGAGACCGCCTTCACGGTCTCGATCGAGGCGCGCGAGGGCGTCACGACCGGCATCTCCGCGCACGACCGCGCGCACACGATCCAGGTCGCGATCGACCCCGGCTCGCGCCCGCGCGACGTCGTGCAGCCGGGCCACGTGTTCCCGCTGAAGGCCAAGCGCGGCGGCGTGCTGGAGCGCGTCGGCCAGACCGAGGCCGCTGTGGACCTCGCGCGCCTTGCGGGGCTCAACCCAGCCGGCGTGATCTGCGAGATCATGAACGACGACGGGACGATGGCGCGCGTCGACGACCTCGTCGGCTACTGCGCCCGGCACGACCTGAAGATGATCACGGTCGCCGACCTCGTCGCCTACCGGCGCCGGCACGACAAGCTCGTCGAGCGCGTCGTCTCGACCGGGCTGCCGACCGCGTTCGGCGACTTCGAGGTCGTCGGCTATCGCTCGCTCGTCGACGACAAGCACCACGTCGCGATGGTCAAGGGCGACGTCGCCGGCGCGGACGACGTGCTCGTGCGCGTGCACTCCGAGTGCCTCACCGGCGACGTCTTCCACTCGTTGCGCTGCGACTGCGGCGAGCAGCTCGAGTCGGCGCTCGCGATGATCGAGGAGGCGGGCCGCGGCGTGCTGCTCTACCTCGCCCAGGAGGGGCGCGGGATCGGCCTGCTGAACAAGCTGAAGGCGTACAAGCTGCAGGAGGAGGGGCTCGACACCGTCGACGCGAACCTCAAGCTCGGCCTGCCGGCCGATCTGCGCGACTACGGCATCGGCGCGCAGATCCTCGCCGACCTCGGACTGTCGTCGATCCGCATCCTCACGAACAACCCGAAGAAGATCATCGGCCTGGAGGGGTACGGACTGTCGGTCACCGGCCAGGTGCCGATCCAACCGACCCCGAACCCCCACAACGAGGCCTACCTGCGCGCCAAGCGCGACCGGATGGGGCACACGCTGCACCACCAGGGGCTGCCGCTCGACGAGGAGATGCTGCTCGACGAGCAGCGCAGCGATCGGGAGGCCGAGGATGCCTGAGCGCCGCTTCGCGCTCGTCGTCGGGCGCTTCTACGAGGAGCTGGCGCAGGCGCTGGTCGATGGCGCCCGCGAGCTGCTCGAGCCCCACGGCGAGGTCGACGTCTTCGACGTGCCCGGCGCGTTCGAGCTGCCGCTGGCGGCAAAGTACGCGGCTGAGTCCGGCCGCTACGCCGCGATCGTCGCGCTCGGCGCCGTGATCCGCGGCGAGACCGACCACTACGACTACGTCTGCGGCGAGGCCGCGCGCGGGCTCCAGCAGGTGCAGCTCGCGACGGGCGTTCCGGTCGGCTTCGGCGTCCTCACGGTCGACTCGATGGAGCAGGCGCTCGCGCGGGTGCGCGGCGGCGGCAAGCGCGACTCCGGCGCGCACGCGGCCGAGGCGGTGCTCGCGACGCTTGCGATCAAGGACGAGCTGAGCAGACGTCCCCGCGCCGCCGGCTTCGCCAGCTGACGCGCCGCTTCCCGGCGCGCGAATCGCCGGGTCTGCCAAGGACGCAGCCGGCGTGGCGTGCTTCGCACGTGAGCCGGCGAGGACGCCGGCAGGCACGGCGAGGCGCGCGACCGGGAGCGGTGCGTATACTGCGCGAGCCATGCCAAAGGTCTGCCACGTCTGCAACAAGGGACCTGCCTTCGGGCAGAGCCGTTCGCACTCGAGAGTCGCGACGAAGCGCCGCTTCGATCCGAATCTCCAGCGCGTGCGCGTCGACGTCGGCGGTGCGCCTCGGCGCGTGTACGTCTGCACGCGCTGCCTGAAGGCCGGCAAGGTCACGAAGGCGTAACGCTCGCCGCCGCCTGGAGCGGCCTCCCGTTCGTCGCCCCAAGGCGCTACGGTCTTCCGCGCCCCGTGTCCGATCCGAGCCTTCTCCGCTTCCGCGCCGCCGTCGAGGGCGCGCTCGCCCAGCTTGAGGCGCGCCGCGACGAGGTCAACGAGCTCAACGTCTTCCCGGTCGCCGACGGCGACACCGGCGACAACATGGCGCTCACGCTGCGCGCGGTGCTGCAGGAGCTCGACCGGCTCGCCGCCGCCGAGCAGGAGCGCACGCTCGACGAGATCGGCCGCGACGAGATCGTCAGATCCGTTGCCCGCGCGGCGCTGCTCGGCGCGCGCGGCAACAGCGGGGTCATCCTCTCGCAGCTGATCCGCGGCGCCGCCGAGGAGCTCGCGAGCCGCCCCGGCGACCTCGTCGATCCTGTCCTGATCGGCGCCGCGATGGCGCGCGCGGCCGAGCAGGCCTACGGTTCCGTGCGCGAGCCGGCGGAGGGGACGATCCTTACGGTCGTGCGCGAGATGGCGAGCCGCATCGCCAGCGAGCTGGCGCACATGGAGCAGACGCGGCTCGACCGCAGCGCGAGCGACCAGCAGCAGGATGCGCTGATCGCGGACGTGCTCGAGCGCGCGCTCGAGACCGGCCAGGAGTCGGTCGCGCGCGGGCCGGAGCTGCTGCCGGTGTTGCGCGAGGCCGGCGTCGTCGACGCGGGCGGCTACGGGCTCACCGTCCTGTTCGCGGGCGTGATCGCGGCGCTGCGCGGCTCCGAGCCGCCGGAGGTCGCGCACCACAGAGCCGCGCGGGTGACGCATCCCCAGCACGAGTCCTCGACCTTCCGCTACTGCGTGAACTTCGCCGTCACCGGCAGCGGCCTGAGCACGCGCGGATTCGTCGAGTCGCTCGAGCGGATCGGCGACTCGGTGCTCGTCGTCGGCGACGAGACGACGCTCAAGGTCCACGTCCACACCGACGACCCGGACGCGGCGACCGCGCTGTTCGACGGCGCCGGCACGCTCTCGCACCTCGACGTCGCCGACATGCACCAGCAGGTGCAGGCGCGCGACGCGAAGCTCGCCGCCAACGGCGCCGGGCCCGCGACGACCGGACTGCTCGCCATCGTCGCCGGGGACGGCATCCGTGAGATCTACGAGAGCTACGGCGCGCACGCGCTCGACGGCGGCCCGACCCTCAACCCCTCCACGCACGAGCTGCTGGCGGGCATCCACGCCGTCCCGGCCGAGGACGTGATCGTGCTGCCCAACTCGGCGAACGTCTTCATGGCCGCCGAGAGAGCAGCCGAGCTGTCCGAGAAGCGGGTCGAGATCGTGCGCTCGCGCTCCCAGCAGGCCGGCCTCGCCGCCGCCGTGGCGTTCGACCCCTCCCTCGATGCCGCGACCAACGCCGCCGCGCTCACCGACGCGCTGGAGCGCGTCCGCACCGGCGCCGTCGCTCCCGCCGCCCGCGCCGACGCGCAGGGACGCTTCCAGGAGGGCGAGGCCGTCGGCTTCGTAGGAGACGAGCTGGTCGCCTGGGGCAGACCCGAGGACACGCTGCGCTCCGTGCTCACCGCACTCGCCGACGAGGCGGAGCTCGTCACATGCCTCAGCGGCGACGGCGCTCCGCTCGACGCCGACGCCGTCGCAGCCCTCGCCGACGGCAGTGCCGCCGAGCTCGAGCTCGCCACCGGCGGCCAGCCGGCGTACTGGTGGCTGCTCTCCGCCGAGTGACGCGACCACTGCGGATCTGACCTCGCATAGCGAGGCAAAAGCCGCAGTGCTCGGCCCGACCGCCCCGCCGGGCACACTAGGGCGCCGATGGCGACTCCCTCGATGCCCCGGCAGTTCGCGTCCGCTGAGCCTTTCGAGCGCGCCCAGCTCGATGCGGCGCCGGTCCACCTCCCACGCCCAAGCCGCCTCGAACGCCCGCTCCCCGCCGGCGACCTCGGCCCCAGAGCCGGCAGAGCGCTCGAGACGCTCGGCCTGCACACCGTCGGGGACCTGCTCGAGCACCTGCCGCGCGCGCGCGGGGAGGCACGCACCGTCGCGACGCTCCAGCGCGGGGAGACGGCCACGCTGCTCGTCGAGGTGCGCAGAATCGACACCCGCTCGGTCCGCCGCCGCGGCATGAAGCCCCGCGTCGAGGCGACCGTCGCCGACCACTCCGGCTCGATCCGCGTCTCGTTCTTCAACCAGCCGTGGCTCGTGCAGCGCTACCCGCCCGGCACGCGGCTGCTGCTCACCGTCCGAACCGACACGCGGGGCCGCGTGTCGGTGACCGCGCACGCGCCGACGGAGCTGCAGGCGGCCGCCGAGGCACAGATCGCGCAGTATCCGGCGAGCGAGGGGATCGACTCGACGCGGATCCTCGCGCTGATGCGCGAGCACCGGGCCGCAATCGCCGACACGCTGGAGCCGTTGCCCGCCCGCGTCCGCACGGTCGAGCGGCTGCCCGACCGCCCGGCGGCGCTCGCGGCGCTGCACTTCCCGGGCAGCGAGGGGGAGGCGGAGGGCGGCCGGCGCCGCCTGGCCTTCGACGAGCTGCTGCTGACGCAGCTGGCGCTGTTGCGCCGCCGCGCGCGGCGGGAGCGCGCGGCGCGCGCCCCCGTCCTCGACGCCGACCGAACCCTCACCAGACGCTGGCTCGACAGCGGGCTGCCGTTCCCGCTCACCGACGACCAGGCGAACGCCATGGAGGACATCGACCGCGACCTCGCTCGACGGCATCCGATGCAGCGCCTGCTGATGGGCGAGGTCGGCTCCGGCAAGACCGTGGTCGCGCTGTTCGCGCTGCTGCGAGCGGTCGAGCAGGGCTGGCAGGGCGCGCTGATGGCGCCGACCGAGACGCTCGCCGAGCAGCATTTCGCGACGATCCAGACGCTGATGCCGGGGGAGGCGGTGCCGGCCGCGCTGCTGACCGGCTCCACCACCGCCAGCCGTCGCAGCGATGTGCTCGGCAAGCTCGCGTCCGGTGAGCTGAGCCTCGTCGTCGGCACGCACGCGCTGATCGAGCCGGACGTCGCGTTCGCCCGTCTCGGCGTCGCGGTCGTCGACGAGCAGCACCGCTTCGGCGTGCGCCAGCGCGCGGCGCTCGACGCGAAGGGCAAGGACGACTTGAGCCCGCACGTCCTGCACATGACCGCCACGCCGATCCCGCGCACGCTCGCGCTCGTGCAGTACGGCGACCTCGACGACACGGTCCTCAAGCAGCTCCCGCGCGGGCGCAGACCGATCGAGACGTTCGTCGCGAGCGGCGAACGCGAGCGCGCGCGGGCCTACGAGCGCATCCGTGAGGAGCTGGGCGCCGGCCGGCAGGCGTTCGTCGTGTGCCCGCTCGTGGAGGAGTCGGAGGCACTGCAGGCGAAGGCCGCGCGCGCCGAGTTCGAGCGCCTGCGCGACACCGAGTTCAAGGACTTCCGCGTGGTCTTGATGCACGGCCAGCTGCGTCCGCGCGAGAAGCAGGAGGCGATGGCCGCGTTCGCCGCCGGCGGCGCCGACGTGCTTGTGGCCACGTCGGTGATCGAGGTTGGGATCGACGTCCCGAACGCGACCGTGATGCTCGTCGAGGACGCGGAGCGCTACGGCATCAGCCAGCTGCACCAGCTGCGCGGGCGGATCGGCCGCGGTGAGCACCCCTCGCTGTGCCTGCTGTTCGGGGCCAAGGACTCAGCCCGCCTGAAGGCGCTCGCCGCGCACCGCGACGGCTTCGAGCTCGCCCACATCGATCTCAGACTGCGCAAGGAGGGGGAGCTGATCGGCGGCGTGCGCCAGCACGGGCTCGCGCAGTTCAAGATCGCCCAGCTGCCCGACGACGAGCTGCTGCTCGAGCGCGCCCGCGCCCGCGCGACCGCGATCCTCGACGCCGACCCCGGGTTGGAGCAGCCCGAGCATGCACTGCTTGCGCAAGCACTCGCCGCCGCCTACGGCCCTGAGGCGCTGACGAGCGTCGCCGCATGAGGATCGTCGCCGGACGCTACGGCGGCCGCCGGCTGACCGCGCCGCCCGGCAGCGCGACGCGTCCCACGAGCGACCGCGTGCGCGAGGCGCTCTTCCAGCGGCTCGGTCCGCTCGACGACCTCACCGTGCTCGACCTGTTCGCCGGCTCCGGCGCGCTCGCGTTCGAGGCACTCTCGCGGGGCGCGGGCCACGCCACGCTCGTCGACACGGCGCCCGCGGCGATCAAGGCGATCCGCGCGAACGCCGACGCATTGAACCTCGCCGAGGACGCGGTCGCCATACGCCGCCAGGACGCGCGCGCGTTCGTCCGCGGCGCACGGGCAGCGCGTCACGAATACGATCTCGTGCTGCTCGACCCTCCATACCGACTCGCACTCGAACTGGGACGCGAGCTCTCGCCGCTCATCGCCGCGGTCCTTGCACCCGGCGGGCGGGTCGTGAGCGAGAGCGACCGCCGCGCTCCGCTCGACCTCGAACCGGACCTTCCGCTGACCGACGAACGCCGCTACGGCGACACTGTGATCCGAATCCATGAGCGAACTCAGTAACCGCATCGCCGTTTGTCCCGGCTCCTACGACCCGATCACGAACGGGCATCTCGACGTGATCGGCCGCGCCTCGAAGCTGTTCGAGGAGGTTGTCGTGGCGGTCGTGAACCTGCCTGTGCGCAAGGGCAGAACGCTGTTCTCGACCGAGGAGCGCATCAGCTTCGTCGAGAGAGCCACGGCGCACATGGGCAACGTGCGCGCCGAGCCGTTCAGCAACCTCGTCGTCGAGTTCGCCGATAGCGTGGGGGCGAAGGCGATCGTCAAGGGCCTGCGTGCGATCTCGGACTTCGAGTACGAGCTGGAGATGCACCAGCTCAACCGCCGCGAGGCGCCGGAGATCGAGTCCGTCTACCTGATGGCCTCCTCGCAGTACAGCTTCCTGCGCTCCAGCGGCGTCAAGGAGCTGGCCACGTTCGGCGGGAACATCGACGATCTCGTGCCAGACTATGTGGCTTCCCGGTTGAAGGAAGAGCTCGGCCGCTGACGAAACAGAGGTTCCGATGGACGTCCTGGTTCTGATCGACAAGCTGGACGACCTCGTCCACAACGCCAAGCCCGTCCCCCTGACGGACCAGGTGCGCGTGGACAAGGAGGAGATCTACGACATCCTCGACCAGATGCGCGCGACGATCCCCGAGGAGATCAAGCAGGCGCGCTGGATCGTCAAGGAGCGTCAGGAGATGCTCGCCGAGGCCAAGCGCGAGGCGGAGCGGATCGTCAGAGAGGCGCGTGAGCGCCAGGAGCGCCTGATCTCCGAGGAGGAGGTCACCAAGCAGGCCGAACGCGGCGCCGAGGACATCATCGAGGACGCGCGCGCCCGTGAGCGCGAGATCCGGCTCGGCGCGGAGGACTACGCCGACGAGATCCTCAACACGCTTGAGGTCAATCTGTCGAAGTTCATTGCTGCGGTCCAGCGGGGCCGTGAGCGGTTGCAGGGCAAGGAAGAGACCGCCGACGTCGGCTGAGCCTCGGGGCTGAGCCCCGGCGCTGCTGCGGGCGGGTCCTGACCGCTCCGGGTGCGCGCACACCGCCCTCCGGGCGGCGCACGTGCATCCTCACGGCCACCCGCCCGATCGGCCGTCCCGTCACTCGCTGCAAGCGCGCTTGCATGCCGTCTGACGGTCGCGCGACCCTCGTCGCGTGATTCTCGTTGCCCTCCTGCTCGGCATCGGGCTCGGCGCTGGGCTTGCGCTGCTCGCCGCACGCCGCCGCCCGTCTGCACCGGCGCATGACCCCGTTCACGACGCGCTCGCTCGAATGGACGCCAAGCTGAGCGCGATCGAGCGCGAGCGGGCGCACGCGCGCGGCGCGCTCGACGAGCAGCTGCGCGCGCTTGGGGGCCAGACGCGTGCGCTTACGGCGGCGCTGCGCCAGCCGCATACACGGGGGCGGTGGGGGGAGCTGCAGCTGAGACGCGTCGTCGAGCTGGCGGGGATGACGGCGCACTGTGACTTCGTCGAGCAGGCGTCGGTCCGGGTCGATGATGGCGGGCTACTGCGGCCGGACGTGGTCGTGCAGCTGCCGGGCGGCCGGCAGGTGATCGTGGATGCGAAGGCGCCGCTGCATGCGTTCCTCGATGCCTCCGAGGCGGAGGACGAGACGACGCGCACGGCGGCGCTCGCGGCGCATGCGCGGCTGCTGCGCGAGCATCTGCGGCGGCTGTCGGCGAAGGCCTACTGGGATCAGTTCCCGACGGCGCCCGACTTCGTCGTCCTGTTCCTGCCCGGAGAGCACTTCTGGAACGCCGCGCTCGAGGCCGAGCCGTCGCTGCTGGAGGAGGGGGCGCGCCAGAGCGTGCTCGTCGCGACGCCGACGACGCTGATCGCGCTGCTGCGAGCGGTCGCCTACGGCTGGCAGCAGGAGCGCGTGGCGGACGACGCGCGCGCCGTCGCCGAGCTCGGCCGCGACCTGCACCGCCGCCTGGAGACGTTCGCCGAGCATCTGCAACGGGTCGGGAGAGGCCTGCAGACGGCGGCGCGCGCGTACGACGGCGCGGTCGGTTCGTTCGAGCATCGCGTGCTGCCGGGCGTGCGTCGGCTCGCCGAGCACGGTGTCGTGTCGGCCGATCGCGAGCTGCCGGCGCTGGAGCGCGTCGATCCGGCCGTGCGGCAACTCGATCTGCCGACTGCGCCGATCTCGTAGGGTTCGAGCGCTCGTCCAGCGCCGTCCTCGGGATCGACCATCCACGCCTCGAACGACCTCCCGCCGACCCGTCTCGGCAGTGTGCTGGCCGACGCCGGCGGCCTGCGCGCACCGCGCGAGCGCGCGGCGCAGATCCGCGCCGAGCTGCTCGACGCGCTCGCCGCGGGGGCGGAGGAGCTGGCGCTGCCGCGCTCCGGCTACGACACGCCGGTCCCCGTGGGCGTTGCCGCGTTCGGTGAGGCGCTGCTCGCGATCGCGCCGGTCGACCCCGCGCTGCGCGTCGACCCCAACGCCGCCAACGACCGCGCCTGGACGCTCGCCGCGGTGCTCGTCGGCGCGCTCGTCGAAGGCGCGGCGGCGATGGCCGCCGGCGCGCCGCAGGACCTTCAGCTCCACGCCGGCGAATGGGAGGGCTGGCTGACGCTCGCGTTCCCGGTCAACGCCGAAGAGGCGCTCGTGGCGGTCGAGCTGGCGGTCGAGGCGTTCGAGGAGGCGGTCGTCGACGTCGATCGCCTCAAAGCGCGGGCGTACGCGATCCCGACGACCGCGCTCGGCGACGTGCCCGATCTGAAGCTGCCGATCGGCGAGCTGCACCCGCTGCGGATCGCGGAGGCGGTTGCGCGCTTCGGCGGGCGTCCGTCCGAGGCCGCCTCAGTCGCCGAGCACGACGAGGCGGTGCTCGCGGTGCTCGACCCGACGCCGGAGGTCACCCGCCCGCACGAGGAGGCCGATCCGTCGCTGCGCGTCGCGCGGCGCATGCTGCAGCGGTTGATGGGGATGGGGAAGTGGGGCGGCTACCACACGGAGATCGCCCATCTCGCGCGTGGCTTCGCCGGGCACGACCGCGCGCTGGCGCTCGCGATCGGCGAGCGTCTCGTGAACGCCGGCCTGCTGGTCGAGAAGACGAGCGTTCATCAGCGGCATGTGCGGCTGAACCCGCGGCGCGTGGCGGAGATCCACGGTCTCGTCGACCGCGGCGAGCTTCCGCCGGGGCTCGAGCTTCCAGAGCCGTGAGGATTGGGCCGCCGCCGTAACGGTGACTGGCACGTCACCGTTCGCGTTCGTGCTGGAATACCGCCCTCATGCCCGGAGTCCACACCAAGGTCCTGCACCACGCCCGCGTCGCAAAGACGCTGCTCGACGCCGGCCTCGTCGAGCCGATCCGCCCCGACCGCCTGGCGCTCGCCGGCCGCGCGCTGCTGCGCTGGGGGACCAGCTCCGGCGGCGCGATCGCCGTCGCTGCCGCGAGAGCCCCGCAGCAGCCGGCGGTGATCGACGAGCTCGGCACGCTCAGCTACGGCGAGCTGCATCGCCGCGCGAACGCGCTCGCAAGCTCGTTCGCAGCCCAGGGCGTGCGCCCGGGCGACGGCATCGCGATCATGTGCCGCAACCACCGCGGCTTCATGGACGCAACCGTTGCCGCCTCGCGCCTCGGCGCCCACGCGCTCTACCTCAACACGATGTTCGCCGCGCCCCAGCTCGCAGACGTCGTGGCGCGCGAGGGCGCGAGAGCGATCGTCTACGACGAGGAGTTCGCCGCGCTGCTGAGCGAGGTGAGAGGGATCGACCGGCGCTTCGTCGCCTGGCACGACGGCGAGTCCGCCGCCGGCGATCCGCTGTTGGAGGACCTGATCGCCGTCGGCGACTCCGCCGGCGTCGCGCCGCCCGAGGAGCCCGGGCGCGTCGTGATCCTCACCTCCGGGACGACCGGCACGCCAAAGGGCGCCCGGCGCAGCCATGCGGGTCTCTCCTCGGCGGCCGCGCTGCTGTCCAAGATCCCCTACAGAGCGCGCGGGACGACGATGATCGCGGCGCCGCTGTTCCACTCGTGGGGGCTTGCGAACTACACGCTCGGTGTCCCGCTGAGCTCGACGTTCGTGCTGCGCCGGCGCTTCGACCCGGAGGGCACGCTGCGCGCGATCGCGCGTCACCGCGCGACGGCGCTCGTGGTCGTGCCGGTGATGCTGCAGCGGATCCTCGAGCTGCCGCAGGAGACGCTCGACCGCTACGACACCTCGTCGCTTCGCATCATCGCCGTGAGCGGCTCGGCGCTGCCGGGGCCGCTCGCCACGCGCGTGATGGACCAGTTCGGCGACGTGCTCTACAACCTCTACGGCTCGACCGAGGTCGCGTGGGCGACGATCGCCACGCCGGAGGACCTGCGCGCGGCGCCCGGCTGCGCCGGCAGACCGCCGCTCGGCACGATCGTGAAGCTGTTCGACGAGGACGATCGCGAGGTCGCCCTCGGCCAGACCGGCCGCATCTTCGTCGCGAGCGGCTTCCCGTTCGAGGGCTACACGGGCGGCGACACGAAGGCGACGATCGGCGAGCTGATGTCCTCCGGCGACGTCGGCCACTTCGATCCCGCCGGCCGGCTGTTCATCGACGGCCGCGACGACGACATGATCGTCTCGGGCGGCGAGAACGTCTTCCCCGCCGAGATCGAGGACCTCCTCGCCAGCCATCCGGCCGTCCGCGAGGTCGCGGTCGTCGGGGTCGACGACGAGGACTGGGGCCAGCGCCTGAAGGCCGTCGTCGTGCTGCAGGAGGGCGAGAGCGCCGACGAGGACGAGCTCAAGGACTACGTCAAGCGCAACCTCGCCTCGTTCAAGGTCCCGCGCGAGATCGTGTTCGTCGACGCGCTGCCGCGCAACGCCACCGGGAAGGTGTTGAAGCGCGACCTCGTCTGAGGTCGCGCGCTCGCTACATTGCGAGGCATGCCGCCTCGCGCCGACACGTACGATCTCGCCCCCCTTCGGCTGACCGCCGGCGAGGGCCGCTCGATCGAGCTGGCACAGGCGGTCGAGCCGTTCGAGCTGGGCGGGCAGACGTACGCGGTGACGCCGTCTCCGGTGCCGCTGCGGCTCGACGTCTCGCGTACGACGCACCAGGGCTGGGCGCTGCGGCTGCGCTTCGAGGTGACGCTGGAGGGTCCGTGCATGCGCTGCCTGGAGCCCGCCGCGCCGCGCTTCGCGGTCGACGCGCGCGAGTTCGACCAGCCCGGCGGCGGGGAGGAGCTGGAGAGCCCGTACGTGACCGACCAGGAGATCGACCTCGCCGCCTGGACCCGCGACGCGCTCGCACTCGCGCTGCCGGCGCAGCTGCTGTGCCGAGAGGAGTGCGCCGGCCTGTGCGCGGTCTGCGGTGAGAACCTCAACGAAGCCGGACCGGAGCACCAGCACGAGGCGGAACCGGATCCGCGCTGGGCGAAGCTGCGCGAGCTGGAGCTGTAGCCGCTCCTGCGCAGCGGCTCCGCAGGCCGCCTGCTAGCCTGCACGATCTCATGGCCGTCCCGAAGCAGAAGCAATCTCACGCGCGCACGAACAAGCGCCGCTCACAGCACAAGATCACGGCGCCCTCGATCCACGCGTGCCCGCAGTGCCACAGCCCGCGCATGCCGCACCGCGTCTGCCCGACGTGCGGCACGTACGCGGGGCGTGACGTGGTCGCCGGCTCCGGCGCCGACGTCTAGACCCGAACGCGCCGCCATCGTGCCGCCGATCACGGTCGCCGTGGACGCGAACGGCGCGGACCTCGGTCCTGCCGAGGTCGCGGCCGGCGCCGCGCTCGCCGCCGAGCAGGGCGTACGCGTGCTGTTGTTCGGCCCCAAGGGCGCGATCGGCCCGACGCCGGGCGGCGTCGAGGTCGTCGACGCGCCGGTGTCGATCGCGAAGGCGCCCGACCCGGCGCTTGCGGTCCGCTCGACGCCCGATGCCTCGATCGTCCTGGCATCGAAGGCCGTTGCCGAGGGTCGCGCCGACGCGCTCGTCTCCGGCGGCTCGACCGGCGCTGCGCTGGCCGCAGGCCTCTTCCACGTCAAGCGCGCGCGCGGCATTCACCGCCCGGCGCTCGCGATCGCAATGCCGGTTCCGGGCGCGCCGGTGCTGCTGCTCGACGTCGGTGCGAGCGTGGAAGTCCGCCCCGAGCACCTCGTGCAGTTCGCCTACATGGGCGCGGCGTTCGCGCAGGCGGTGCTCGGCGTCGAGCACCCGCGCGTGGCGCTGCTGTCAAACGGCGAGGAGCCAGGGCGCGGCACCCCGGACGTGATCGCCGCGCATCGGCGCCTGGCAGAAGCAGCCGTCGGCGGCCGCCTGAGCTTCGTCGGCAACGTCGAGGGCACGCAGATCACCGAGGGCGTCGCCGACGTCGTCGTGATGGACGGCTTTACCGGCAACATCGCGCTCAAGCTGATGGAGGGCGTCTCGAGCAAGCTGATGCGCACGATCCGCGACGTCGCGATGGCGAGCCCGCGCGGGCGCCTCGGCGGCCTGCTGCTGCGCGGTCCGCTGCGCGGGCTGCGCGACGACATCGACCCCGAGCTGGCCGGCGGCGCGTACATGCTGGGACTGCGCCGCACTGGGGTCGTCGCGCACGGGCGCTTCACCCGGACCGGCTTCGCGCGCGCGATCGACGTCGCCGCGCGCGGGGTGCGCGAGGACGTCGTCGGCCGCACGCTCACGGCGCTGGAGGCGGCGGGAGCACTGCGGCAGGCCCCGTCGTCCGAGCCGGCGGCTAGCGTCCAGTCGCAATGACCCGCGAGCAGGTCCTCGAACGCGTGCGCGCGCATCTCGCCGACGAGTTGGCGATCGACCCTGAGCAGATCGGCGAGTCGACCCGCTTTCGCGAGGATCTCGAGGCCGACTCGCTCGACCTCTACACGCTCGTGCAGGAGCTTGAGGACCAGTACGGGATCCGCATCTCCGACGAGCAGGCGGCGAAGATCCTCACGGTCGGTCAGGCGGTCGACTTCGTGCTCGAGACCGCCGTGGCGACCGCCGACCACGAGCCGAGGCCCTGACCGCTGAGCCGACTCGCCGACCTGCTCGACCGACTGCCGGACGATCTCGCCCGGCAGATGGTCACGCACGCGTCGTGGACCGAGCGCCGCTCGGACTCCTACGAACGGCTTGCGTTCCTCGGCGACAGCGTGCTGTCGCTGGCGGTCACGACGCATCTGTACCCGCGGCTGGAAGCGGAGCGCTTCGGTGCCGGGCGGCTCACGAAGATCCGCGCGCAGGCGGTCTCTGGCCGCTCCTGCATGGCGGTCGCGGAGCGGATCGGGATGCCGGAGCGGCTGCGCGCTGCGGCGCCGGAGGCGACGGGACAGAACGCGGACGCGCTTGTGCGCACCGAGCGGGTGCTGGCGTCGGTGATCGAGGCGGTGATCGGTGCGTGCTACCTGGCGTTCGGGTACGAGGACACCGCCGCCGCCGTGGTGGAGGCCTTCACGCCGGAGATCGAGGAGGCGCTGGAGCATCCGGTCGACTTCAAGTCGGCGTTGCAGGAGCGACTTGCGCGTCGGGGCGAGCTGGTCGCGTATGCGGTGGCGGCCGAGGAGGGGCCGCCGCACGACCGCATCTTCACCGTCGAGGCGACGGTCGGCGGCGTCGAGGTCGGGCAGGGGCAGGGACGTTCGAAGAAGGACGCCGAGCAGGAAGCTGCTCGTGTCGCATTGGAGGCTATGGGAGAGTGATGGTCCCCCGATGCATCTGAAGTCCCTCACCCTCAAGGGCTTCAAGTCCTTCCCCGACCGCACGAAGCTCGCCTTCGGGTCGGGCGTCAGCGTGATCGTCGGCCCGAACGGATCGGGCAAGTCGAACGTCACCGACGCGGTCCTGTGGGCGCTCGGCGAGCAATCGCCGCTGGCGGTGCGCGGCCAGACGATGCAGGACGTGATCTTCGGCGGCGGCCACGGCCGCAAGGCCAGCCAGGAGGCGGAGGTCGAGCTGGTGCTCGACAACTCCGACGGCACGCTCGGGCTCGACTTCTCCGAGGTCTCGATCCTGCGCCGGCTCGATCGCTCCGGCGACGGCGAGTACCGCCTCAACGGCGCGCGCTGCCGGCTCGTCGACGTGCTCGAGCTGCTGTCCGACACGGGCCTCGGCAAGGAGGCGCACTCGGTCGTCTCGCAGGGGCGCGTGGAGGCGATCGTCACCTCCAAGCCGCGCGACCGCCGCCTGCTGATTGAGGAGGCCGCCGGCCTCGGCAAGCACCGCAAACGCCGCCGCCGTGCTCAGCTGAAGCTCGCGCGCACGCAGGACAACCTCGACCGCGCGCTCGATGTCGAGCGCGAGGCGCGCTCGCGCCTGCGGCCGCTCAAGCGTCAGGCGGAAGCGGCCGAGCTGCACGCGCGCTTGGAGCGCCAGTCGCTGGAGGCGCGCTGGGAGCTGGGCCGCGACGTGCTGCGCGCAAGCCGGCTGGAGCTGGAGCAGGCCGAGGCGGCCGCGCGCGCCGCGCGCGAGCGCAGCGCCGAGGCCGAGCAGGCGCTGGCCGCCGTCGGCAGACGCCGCGAGGCGGCCGAGGAGGCGCTGGCAGCCCGCAGCGAGCAGCGCGAGACGCTGTCCGAGCGCGCCTACCGCGCCCGCTCCGCCGGCGAGCGCGTCGGCATGCGGCTGGAGGCCGCACGCGCGACCGTCAGCTCGCTCGGCGAGCGGATCGTGCGCCACGAGGCCGAGCTGGACGCGCTGCGCGATCAGGCTGCGGCTGATGTGCCCGATGCCGAGGCGGCCGAGCGCGTCGCCGCGCTGGAAGCCGAGCTGGTCGCGTTGGAGCAGGACCGTCAGGCTGCGCTGGAGCGGGAGCTGGCGGAGCTGGAGCAGCGGCGCGCTGCCGCGGCCGCCGAGGCGCAGCGGCTCCAGGCTGACGTGGAAGCCGCACGCGCTGAGGTCGCGAAGGCGGAGGAGGCCGCGGAGGCCGCGCGCACCAGCCGCCGCGAGGCCGAGCGCGCCGTCGAGGTCGCCCGCCGCGAGGCCGCGCGCGTCGGAGGTGAGCTGGCGGCCGCAAACCACTTCCTGCGCGCGCATGCCGGTGCCCCGGGCGGTGCGCCCGCCCTCGCCGACGCGCTCGACGTCGACGGCGGCTACGAGCTCGCGCTCGCCGCCGCGCTCGATGGGCGCCTGCGTGCCGCGGTCGTCGCCGACCGCAGATCGGGCGCCGAGCTGCTGGAGCGCGCCGGGCGTGATGGTGGTGCGGCGCTCGTCGCAGGCGGCGCCACGCAGGCCCCGACGGCCTCGAAGCCGCCGACGCCCGACGCCGAGCGGTTGCTCGACCACGTGCGCGGTCCGGTCGACACGCTCGCGCTCGCGTCCGCGCTGCTCGCCGACACGTGGGTCGTCGGCGACGTCGCCGACGTGCGCGAGGGCTTCGCCGGCACGGCCGTCACGCGCGAAGGGCGCGTGTGGATCGGCGCGTGGGGCGAGCTGCGCCAGGTTCCAGCCGGCGGTGAGGAGCGCGTGCTGGCCGAGCGCAACCGCCGCGATGGGCTCGTGAAGGAGAGCGAGGCGGCCGCGCGCGCCGAGCACGAGGCTGTCCAGGCGCTCGAAGCGCTCGCCGCCGGGGTCTCGACTGCCGACGCCGCGCGCGACGAGGCCGAGACGGCGATGCGCACGGCAGTGCGTGCGCATGACGAGGCCTCCGAGCAGGAGGCGCGCGTCGCGCGCCTGATCAAGCAGCGCCGCTCCGCTGACGACGAAGGTCCGGGCGCCGTCCGCAGAGCGCAGATCGAGGCCGAGCTGACGGCCGAGCGCCGCCTCGCCGAGCGCGCCGAGCGCGACCGCGCCGAGCGGACCGCCCGCATCGCGCGCGCCGAGCAGCGGATGTCGCGCGAGCGCGCACTCGTGCCGCAGGCGGAGCGCCTCGTCGAGGTGCTCGCTGAGGCCGCGAGCGCGATCGCCGCACGCGTGGAGGTGTTCGACGCCGAGCTGGCTGCCCACCGACAGGCGGGTGAGCACGTCGCCGTCGAGTTGCGCGCATGCGCCCGCGAGGAGGCCGAGTTGCAAGGGCGCCTGAAGCGCGACGGCGAGGCCGTCACGGGCGCCGAGGTGCGCGCCCAGCAGGCGCGCGACCGCATGGCAGAGGCGGACGCGGAGCTGAAGGCGCTTGCGGAGCCGCTCGGCCTGGAACCGGAGCCCGCCGCCGAAGCACTGCCCGAGGAGGAGCGCGCCCAGCTCGCCGACCGCATCGCGCGCCTCCAGCGCCGCCGCGAGCAGCTCGGGCCGGTCAACCCGCTCGCGAAGGACGAGTACGACGAGGCCGTCGCGCACGTCGAGGAGCTCGAGCGCCAGCGCGCCGACCTCGAAGCCGCGCTGCGCGAGCTCAACACGCTCATCAAGGACACGGACCGCCAGATCCGCGAGACGTTCGAGGAGACGTTCAACGCCGCCGCGAAGAACTTCGAGGAGCTGGCCGAGCAGCTGTTCCCGGGCGGCCGCGGGCGGCTGCGGCTCGTGCGCGAGGACGCCGGTCCGCGCCCGGTGCTCGGCGGCGAGAGACTCGACGCCGATCCCGACGCGGCGGCGAACGCGGAGGACGCCGACGCCGCGGCCGACGCAGAGGAGCAGGAGGAGGACGACCTGCTCGGCGTCGAGATCGAGATCACGCCAGCCGGCAAGGCGATGAAGCGCCTCTCGCTGCTCTCAGGCGGCGAGAAGTCGATGACCGCGCTCGCGTTCCTGTTCTCGGTGTTCCTCGCGCGGCCGTGCCCGTTCTACATCCTCGACGAGGTCGAGGCCGCGCTCGACGATCTCAACATCGACCGCTTCCTGAGACTCCTGCGCACCTACGCCCAGCGCGCGCAGTTCATCGTCGTCACCCACCAGAAGCGCACGATGGAGGCGGCCGACAGCCTCTACGGCGTCTCGATGGGCGGCGACGGCATCTCGAAGGTCATCTCGCGCAAGCTGCCTCCCGCGCAGCCGCTCGAAGCGCCGGCGGCCGAAGTCGCCTGAGTCGCAGCCGGCCCGCTCTGGCGCTTTGGGTTCTAGAGTCCGGAGCGATGAGCACTCTCACGCCCTCGGGGCCGTACGCGGCCCCGCTCAAGGTCTGTCCCCACTGCTCGACGATCAGTCAGACGGACATGCAGCGGTGTCCGAGCTGCAACCGCAGCTATCGCCGCCGGACGCGCATGCTGCACGCGCTGCTGTGGCTGATCTGGCTTTGGATCGGGTTCGGGGTACTTGCGTGGCTGGCCGTCGGGCTCGCCCTGCGCTGATCACGCCTTCGTCGAGCCGCCGAGCCGCTTCTCGAACCAGTGCGTCGCCGTGGGCGACCCGTTGTAGTCCGGGATCTCCGCATACCCGGTCGCTTCATACAGCTCGAGTGCCTCAGGCTGAGCGGCGTTCGTGTCGAGCCGCAGCCGCTCGTGGCCGAGCTCGCGTGCGCATGCCTCCAGCTCCGCCAGCAGCCGGCGCGCGTGTCCTTGTCGCCGCGCGTGTGGCGCGACGTACATGCGCTTGATCTCTCCGAGGCCCGGCGCGAGCGTCCGCAGGCCGCCGCACGCGACCGGCACGCCGTCCTCCGCGGCGACCAGGAACGTCCCGCCGGGCGGCTCCATCTCGTGCACCTCGACGCGCTTGCCGCCGCTGCCGGCCGGCGGGTCGAGCGGCGAGAACGGACGGCCCCGCGCCATCAGCTCGGCCTCGTACTCGCGCAGCAGCTGCGCGGCCTCCGGCGCATCGGCGCTGACGCGACGGATCGCGATGGGGGGCGAGGACACGCTGGTATCGTCGCCGATCTCCATGGCACGTGACTGGACGGACCTCTTCATCCTCGGCGAGGGCGGTGTCGCCACCGCGCCCGAGGACGCGCCCGAGCAGGAGGAGAAGCGCCGCGGCTTCTTCAGGCGCCTGCGGGAGAACATGCGCAAGACGCGCGAGGCGCTCACGAGCGAGCTGCAGGCGACGCTGTTCGAGAACCTCGACGAGGAGACGTGGGAGCGCCTGGAGGAGGCGCTGATCATGGCCGACGTCGGCGCCCGCACGACGGCCGAGATCGTCGAGCAGCTCGAACACGAGGCGCAGGAGGGCGACCTCACCGGCGGCGAGCAGCTGTCGGCCCGGCTCGTCGAGCTGCTGGCCGACGCCGCCAAGACCGGCGAGGACAGGATCGACCTCACCGCCAAGCCGACGGTGATCCTCGTCGCCGGCGTCAACGGCACCGGCAAGACGACCTCGCTCGGCAAGCTCGCCTGGCACCTGCGCAAGGAGCTCGGCCAGCGGGTCGTGCTCGGCGCGGCCGACACGTTCCGCGCCGCCGCCGTCGAGCAGCTCGAGCAGTGGGCCCAGCGCGCGGACGTCGCGTTCGTGAAGGGCGCGCCCGACGCCGACCCAGGATCGGTCGCCTACGACGCCGTCCAGCAGGGCGTCCGCGACGGCGCCGACGTGGTGCTCGTCGACACCGCCGGTCGCCTGCACACCCAAGACAACCTGATGGCGGAGCTGACGAAGATCCGCCGCGTGATCGCCAAGCAGCTGCCCGACGCGCCCCATGAGATCCTGCTCACGGTCGACGCGACGACCGGCCAGAACGGCCTGCGCCAGGCGAAGCTGTTCGCGGAGGCGGTCGAGGTCTCCGGCATCGTCCTGACGAAGCTCGACGGCACCGCCAAGGGCGGCATCGCGCTCGCGATCGCACGCGAGCTCAACATTCCGGTCAAGCTGATCGGCATCGGCGAGCAGCTCGAGGACCTGCGCCCGTTCGACGCGGACGACTTCGCGCGCGCGCTGCTGGGCTGAGCCGGCCCGAATCTCCCGCTCACAAGAGTATTCTCGCGGGCGAAGATGGACGCCTGGGTGATCTGGATCCTCGTCGCGGTTGCGTTCGGGATCGGCGAGCTGGCAACGACCACGTTCGTGCTCGCCCCCTTCAGCGGCGGGGCGCTCGTCGCGGCGCTGGTCGCGGCGATCGGGGGCGGCGCCGTCGTCTCATGGGCCGTCTTCATCGTCGTCTCGCTGCTGCTGCTGTGGGTCGTGCGCCCGATCGCGCGCGCCCACATGAGAACGCCGGCTCAGCTGCGCACCGGCACGGCGGCGTTGATCGGCAGGCGCGCGATCGTGCTGGAGCGGATCGCGAACGACGAGGGCGTCGGCTGCGTGAGAATCGACGGCGAGGTGTGGACCGCGCGCGCCTACGTCGAAGACCAGGTCATCGAGGCCGGCACGCCGGTCGAGGTCATCGAGATCCGGGGCGCCACGGCGCTCGTGAGCGAGTAGGGAGACCCCATGGCCGCACTGATCGTGCTCGTCGTCATCGCGTTCTTCGTGCTGATCGTCGCGATCCGCACCGTTCGCATCATTCCGCAGGCGCGTGCGGGCGTCGTGGAGCGCCTTGGCCGCTACAGCCGCACGCTCAGTCCGGGGCTGACGATCGTCGTGCCGTTCATCGACCGCGTCCGCCCGCTCGTCGACCTGCGCGAGCAGGTCGTCACCTTCCAGCCGCAGCCCGTCATCACCGAGGACAACCTCGTGGTGCAGATCGACACGGTGCTCTACTTCACGATCACCGATCCGAAGTCGGTCACGTACGAGGTCGCGAACCCGCTGCAGGCGATCGAGCAGCTCACCGTCACGACGCTGCGCAACGTGATCGGCGGCATGACGCTCGAGCAGGCGCTCACGAGCCGCGACAGCATCAACTCGCAGCTGCGCGTGGTGCTCGACGAGGCGACCGGCCGGTGGGGGATCCGCATCAACCGCGTCGAGCTGAAGTCGATCGACCCGCCCGGCACGATCCAGGAGGCGATGGAGAAGCAGATGCGCGCTGAGCGCGACCGGCGCGCCGCGATCCTCACCGCCGAGGGCTTCAAGCAGTCGCAGATCCTCACCGCCGAGGGCGAGCAGCAGGCGGCGGTGCTGCGCGCGACCGGCGAGCGGCAGGCGGCGATCCTCAGAGCCGAGGGCGAGGCGAGAGCGATCGCGACCGTGTTCCAGGCGATCCACGAGGGCCGCCCCGACGCCGAGCTGCTGAGCTACCAGTACCTGCAGGCGCTGCCGAAGCTCGCCCAGGGCGAGGGCGCCACCGTCTACGTGATCCCGGCGGAGCTGACGCGCGCGCTCGGCTCGATCGGCGAGGCGTTCGGCAGAGGCGGCGACCTCGACGCTCCGCCGCCGCCGATTCCGCCGGCCCGCTAGCCTGACTCCACTGTGTTCGACACGCTGGCCGAGAAGCTGCAGGCCACGCTCGCGGACGTCCGCTCGCGTGGCACGCTGACCGAGGACGACGTCAACGCCGCGATGCGCGAGATCCGCCTCGCGCTGCTCGAGGCCGACGTCAACTTCAGAGTCGTCAAGTCGTTCACCTCCGCCGTCAAGGAGCGCGCGCTGGGCGCCGACGTGATCGGCCAGCTCAATCCCGGCCAGCAGGTCGTCAAGATCGTCAACGAGGAGCTGTCGGAGCTGATGGGCGGCGCCTCGCGCGAGCTGGCGTTCGCCTCCAGCCCGCCGACGGTGATCCTGATGGCCGGCCTGCAGGGCTCCGGCAAGACGACCGCCACCGGCAAGCTCGCCCGCTACCTGAGAAACGAGCACAGAGCGTCCGTCGCCGTCGCCGCCTGCGACGTCTATCGCCCGGCCGCCGTCGACCAGCTGATCAAGGTCGCCGGCCAGGTCGGCGCCGACGTCTACGAGAGAGGCACCGACGCGAACCCGGTCGAGATCGCGAAATGGGCGCGCGAGCGCGCTGAGCGCGAGGGCAAGGACGTGCTGATCGTCGACACGAGCGGCCGTCTGCACGTCGACGAGGCGCTGATGCAGGAGCTGGCCGAGATCAAGCAGGTCACGAAGCCGACGAACGTCCTGCTCGTGGTCGACGCGATGACCGGCCAGGACGCCGTCAACGTCGCCGAGCAGTTCGCCGAGGTCGCGCAGTTCGACGGCGTCGTGATGAGCAAGCTCGACGGCGACGCCCGCGGCGGCGCCGCGCTGTCTGTGAAGGCGGTCACCGGCAAGCCGATCCTGTTCGCCTCCACCGGCGAGAAGCTCGACCAGTTCGAGAAGTTCCATCCGGACCGCATGGCGCAGCGCATCCTCGGGATGGGCGACGTCATGACGTTGATCGAGAAGGCCGAGCGCCAGTTCGACGAGGACCAGGCGAAGGAGCTCGAGCGCAAGATCCGCAAGTCGGAGTTCGGGCTCGACGACTTCCTCGACCAGATGAAGCAGATTCGCAGGCTCGGGCCGCTGCAGAACCTGCTCGGGATGCTGCCCGGCCTCGGCGGCCACCAGCTCTCGAAGATGAAGGTCGACGAGCGCGACTTCGACCGCATCCAGGCGATCATCCTGTCGATGACGCCGGAGGAGCGGCGCAAGCCCGAGCTCATCAAGGGCTCGCGCCGCATCCGCATCGCGAGAGGCTCCGGCACGAACGTGCAGGCCGTCAAGGCGCTCATCAGACAGTTCGGCCAGATGCAGAGACTGATGAAGGCGATGCAGTCGGGCAAGATGCCCGATGTCGGGGCGCTGATGCGGCAGGCGCGGTAAGCTCCACCGTCGGTCTCACCCAATTTCGAAAGGAAACCGTGGCAGTACGACTTCGTCTGACCCGCGTCGGCGGGCGCAAGAACCCGATTTGGCGCGTCGTGGCCGCCGATCAGCGCTCCAAGCGCGACGGCCGCGTGCTCGAGACGATCGGGCACTACAACGCGCAGACGCAGCCGTCGACGATCGTGCTCGACGAGGAGCGCGTGCGCCACTGGCTCGACCGCGGCGCTAAGCCGTCGGAGACCGTCGCCAAGCTGCTCAAGACGCAGGGCATCTCCGGCCCCGCCGGCAGCTAGCCCGCCTGCCTGCATGCGCGAGCTGCTCGAGTACCTCGCCCGCGAGCTCGTCGACGAGCCCGACGCGGTCGAGGTCGAGGAGTTCGAGGAGGACGACGGCACGCTCGTGCTCGAGCTGTCCGTCGCCGACGACGACTACGGCAAGGTGATCGGCCGCGGCGGGCGCACGGCCAACGCGCTGCGCCTCGTCGTGAAGGCCGCGGCGGTGAAGGAGGACCGTCGCGTGCTCGTCGACATCGTCGACTGACGTGTCTCATCTCCACGCGGGACGCGTCGGTAGACCACACGGGCTCGACGGGAGCTTCCACGTCACGCAGCCGCAGCCGCTGTTGCTGGACGCCGGGCGCATCCTGCTGGTCGACGGCCGCGAGGAGGAGATCGTGCGCCGCGCCGGCACCGACGCGAGACCGATCGTGCGGCTCGCGAGCTGCACGACGCGCACGCAGGCGGAGGCGCTGCGCGGCGTCGACCTGCTCGTCCCGCGCGATGCGGCGCCCGCGCTGGAGGAGGACGAGTGGTGGCCCGAGCAGCTCGAAGGGTGCACCGTCCACGACGGCGAGCGTGCGGTCGGCGTCGTGCGGGAGCTGCGCGCGCTGCCCTCGTGCGAGGTGCTGCACGTCGCGCGCGACGGCCGCGAGGAGCTGCTCATTCCGCTGATCCGCGACGCGGTCCGCTCCGTGGACGTGGACGCGCGCCGCATCGACGTCGATCTCGCGTTCCTGGGGGAGGACTGACGTGCAGATCGACGTCTTCACGCTCTTCCCCGAGGCGTTCGACTGGTTCCGCTCGCAGCGGCACGTGACGAACGCGCTCGCGCACGGCCACGCGCTCGACACCGTCAACTACCGCGACACGACGCCGCTCACCGGCGGCCAGGTCGACGACATGCCGTTCGGCGGCGGCGCCGGCATGGTCCTGCGCGTCGATGTCGTGGAGGCGGCGCTGCGCGCCCGCTATGACGCCGACCCCGTCGAGCTGCGCGCGCGCCGGCGTGTGATCGCCCTCGCACCGAACGGCCGCCTGCTCGACGACGCGCTCGTCGACGAGCTCGCGGCCGAGCCGGCGCTGACGCTGCTGTGCGGGCGCTACGAGGGCTTCGACGAGCGGATCGTCGAGCACTTCGCGACCGAGCCTGTCTCGATCGGCCGCTACGTGCTCGCCGGCGGCGAGCTCGGCGCGATGGTCCTCGCCGACGCGGTCCTGCGCAAGCTGCCCGGCGCGCTCGGCCACGAGGAGTCCGCCCTCGAAGAGTCCTACAGCGCCGCGCTGGAGGGGGCGCCCGAGTACCCGCACTACACGCGTCCGGCGGACTGGCGCGGGTGGACGGTTCCGGAGGTGCTGCTGTCCGGTCACCACGCGCGCGTGCGCGAGTGGCGCCGCGAGCAGAGCCGCCTGCGAGCCGACGCGGAGCGCTCCGCCGAGCCGCGTGCGTCTCACGACGACCCCGCCTGAGCCCTTCCGCTACCATTGCGCAGCCGGCGGCCACAAGGCCGCCACTTCTACGCCATGAGCACGGTCATCGAGAGCCTCGAGCGCGCCCAACTGCGCCGCCTGCCGTCATTCGACGCGGGCGACCGCGTGCGCGTGCACTTCCAGGTGATCGAGGGCACGCGTCGCCGTACGCAGGTGTTCGAGGGCGTCGTGATCAAGCGCCAGGGCCACGGCGTGCGCGAGACCTTCACGGTCCGCAAGCAGTCGTTCGGCGTCGGCGTCGAGCGCACCTTCCCGCTGCACTCGCCGAAGATCGAGAAGATCGAGGTGGCCGCCCGCGGCGAGGTGCGTCGCGCGAAGCTCTACTACCTGCGCGGCCGCGTCGGCAAGCGCGCCCGCGTGCGCGAGCGCCGCTCGATCGGGCCTGAGGAGGTCGTCGAGCGCGAACTGCTGCACGGCGCGATCCCCGACGAGCCCGAGGCCGAGGCGCCCGACGCGGAGACGCCGGACGTCGAGGCGCTCGCCGGCGATGCTGCGACGGAGGCGCCTGAGGCCGAGGTCCTTGAGGCTGCGGCGGAGACGCCCGCCGCCGAGACTGCAGAGGAGCCGGCCGCCGAGGCCGACGCTCCCGCCGCTGAGGCCGAGACGCCCGCCGAGCCGGCGGACGCGGCCGAGGCGTCCGACGCCAGAGACGAGTGAGAGGCAAGTCGGGCGCCGGCTCGCTGCTGGAGCTCGCGCTCGTCGTCGCCGTCGCGCTCGGGATCGCCCTCGTCGTCCAGGCGTTCGTCGTCAAGCCGTATCGGATTCCGAGCGGCTCGATGGAGCCGACGCTCGCGGTCGGCGAGCGCGTGATCGTCAACCGCATCGGCAATCGCTTCGCCGAGCCGAGCGTGGGCGACATCGTCGTCTTCCATCCGCCCCACGGTGCGGACGCGAACATGAACGCATGCGGCAATCCCGGCGAGGGGCCGTTCTACGAGGGTCCGAAGAGCCATCTGCCGTGCGCAAGACCGACCGCGACTCGCTCCACCCAGAACTTCATCAAGCGCGTTGTGGGGGTCCCCGGCGACCGCATCTCCGTCCGTGACGGCCATGTCGTGCGCAACGGCGTCGAGCAGAGAGAACCGTTCATTCACGCCTGCGGCGGCGGACCCGACTGCAACCTCGGTGCGATCACCGTGCCCGCGGGCCACTACTTCATGATGGGCGACAACCGCGGCGCATCCGACGACAGCCGCTATTGGGGTCCCGTCCCGCGCGACTGGATCATCGGCAGCGCGTTCCTGTCGTACTGGCCGCCGAAGCACGCCGGCTTGCTCTGAGGTCGGCCTCCTGCAGGTGGTCGTCCTCGCGACGCGGTAGAACACGCATGTGAGCGCGACCGCCAGTCCTCCACGCAGACGCAGAGCGAGAGGACGTCCGCCGGCGCGCAAGCTGTTCGCGTTCGATCGCTCGCTCGGCGTGCGCTTCGTCGCCGGTGCGGACGAGGCGGGGCGCGGCTGCCTTGCGGGGCCGCTCGTCGCCGCCGCGGTGCTGTTCGACTACGAGCGCATGCGCCCCGCGGACGTGCGCGTGCTCGCCGGCCTCAATGACTCCAAGCAGCAGACGGAGGAGCGCCGGGAGGAGCTCTACCCGTTGATCCTGCGCCTCGCGACCGACGTCGCCGTCGTCTCACGCTGCGCCCCCGGGATCGACCGGCGCGGGCTGCACAAGACGAACCTCGCGGCGCTGCGCGACGCGCTCGTGCGGGTCGCGCGCGAGGGCTGCATCTGCCTGAGCGACGGCTTTCCGGTCGGAGACGTCGGCCACCGGCAGCGTGCCGTCGTCGGCGGCGACGCGACGAGCGCCGCGGTCGCCGCCGCGTCCGTGGTCGCGAAGGTCACGCGCGACCGCTACATGCGCCGCGCCGACGTGCTGCATCCCGGCTGGGAGTTCGCCGGCCACGTCGGCTATGCGACGCCAGAGCACCGCGCCGCGATCGAGCGCCTCGGCGTCTCGCCGCTGCATCGCCTGTCGTTCCAGTCGATCGCGTACCAGCAGCTCGCTCTGTAGCGTCTCGCCGCGTCTGCGGGCGTCCTCGGTCGCTCGCCTGCCTGAGCAGGCCACGCTCCCTGCGTCCTTCGCAGACACGACGATCCGCCACAGAGAGCGTCAGAACGCGCCCTCGAGGTGCTCCAGCGCGGCGAGCCGGCCGCGCGCGTCGATCGTGACGCCGATTGCGTCGAAGCGCAGCTCCGGCGTCCGCGGCCGGTCGGCCTGCTCGGCCAGCCACGCCGCCGCCATCCGCCGCAGCCGGCGGCACTGCGCCTCGCGCAAGCCGTCGAACGGGCCGGAGGCGCCGACGCGGCGGGTCTTCACCTCACAGAAGACGATCCGCTGCGCGTCGGCGGCGATCAGGTCGATCTCACCCCAGCGGGTGCGGTGGTTGCGCGCGACGATCGCGAAGCCGCGCCGCTCGAGGTGCTCGGCGGCCAGCTGCTCGCCGACGCGGCCGAGGCGATGACGCAAGTCGTTGGACACGGCGGCGACGCTACGTCGCCCTCAGCGCCGGTCGGCACGCCCTTTGCGTCGGTGCTCCGGCACCCCGCCGCACATCGCCCGATCTGCCGCGAAGCCGCCGCATTCCGCGCGCATGGCGTCGCGAGCGCCGACCTAGCGTGCCTGCCGTGCTCGCCCGCGTCGTCACCTTCGCCATCGACGGCATCGATCCGCGTCCGGTCTGGGTCGAGGTCGACATCCGTCCCGGCCTGCCCGCCTTCCGCATCGTCGGGCTCGCCGACGCGGCCGTGCGCGAGGCGCGGGAGCGCGTCCACGCGGCGATCCTTAACTCGAAGTTCGAGTTTCCCGCACGCCGCATCACCGCCAACCTGGCGCCGGCGCACCTGCGCAAGGTCGGTCCGGGCTTCGACGCTGCGCTGGCCGTCGGCCTGCTCGCGGCGAGCGGCCAGTGCTCGGCCGGCGCGCTCGACCGCTGGGCGGTCTTCGGCGAGCTGTCGCTGAGCGGCGCACTGCGCCCGTGCCGTGGAGTGCTCGCCGCCGCAGAGGGCGCGCGCCGCGCCGGCGTCGCAGGGCTCGTCGTCCCGCGCGAGCGCGCCTCGGAGGCGGCGCTCGTCGAGGACGTGGCCGTCGCCGCGGTCGACGACCTGCGCGGCGTCGCCGCACTGCTCGACGGTGGCGAGGCGCCGCCTCCACCGCCGCAGGCACCGGCGCCGGCCGCCGCGGCGCTCGCCTCCGATGCTCCGGACCTCGCCGACGTGCGCGGTCACGAGCTGCCCCTGCGTGCGCTCGAGATCGCCGCCGCCGGAGGACACAACCTGCTGCTCGAGGGCCCGCCCGGAAGCGGCAAGACCATGCTCGCACGACGCCTTCCGGGATTGCTTCCGCCGCTCACGCGCGAGGAGGCGATCGAGGTCACGCGCATTCACAGCGTTGCGGGCATCGGACATCGGGCCGGCCTGGCGAGCGAACGGCCGTTCCGCGCGCCGCACCACACGGTGTCGCCGGCGGGGCTCGTCGGCGGCGGTCGCCCGCCGGCCCCGGGCGAGGCGAGCCTGGCCCATCACGGTGTGCTGTTCCTCGACGAGCTGTCGGAGTTCTCGCGTCCCACGCTGGAGGCGCTGCGACAGCCGATCGAGGACGGCGAGATCGTGATCGTGCGCGGTCAGCAGGCGCTGCGCTTTCCGTCGCGCTTCATGCTCGTGGCGGCGACGAACCCGTGCCCATGCGGGTACGCCGGGAGCGACCGGCTGTGTCGCTGCGGCGAGCAGGAGCTGTCGCGTCACCGGCGCCGCCTCAGCGGCCCGCTGCTCGACCGCATCGACCTGCTCGTGACGGTCGCGCGGCCCGAGGCCGCCGTACTCGGGGATCCACCGCTGACCACCTCCGCAGCGGTGCGCGAGCGAGTGCTTGCCGCCCGCGAGCGCCAGCAGACGCGGCTCGCCGGCACGCAGCTCCACACGAACGCGCAGCTCGACGCACGGCTGCTGCGGCGGCACGTACAGATCGGCGCCGACGTGCGGCGGACGCTCGCGCAGGCCTACGACCGCGGTGGCCTCAGCGCGCGCGGCCACGACCGCGTCCTGCGCGTCGCGCGCACGCTCGCGGACCTCGCCGGCCGTGATCGCGTCAAGCTGGAGGACGTGCTGCAGGCGCTCGCGCTGCGTACGCGCGATGCCGCCGGCGCAGAGGATGCGGCCGCCGCATGAGCGCGTGCGACGCCTGCCTGCGCCGCTCATGGCTGATCGCGCGGCTGGCCGGGCACATCGAGATCGCCTGGAGCGCGCGGCGCGGCCATGCGTCATTGCTGACGCTCGCAGATGCCGATCTGATCGCGGCGCTCGGGGGCGCGCAGCGCGACGCGCTCGCCGAGGAGCACGAGCGGTTTGCGCCGGCGTCGTTGCGCCGGCGGTGTGCGGAGCGCGGCGTCACTGCGCTCTGCTGCTGCGATGCCGGCTATCCAGCCCCGCTGACCGACCTCGGCGACGCGCCGGCGGTGCTCTACGTCCACGGCGATCCCGCGCGGTTGCAGGAAGCGCTGGGCGCCGATCGCGTTGCCATCGTCGGCGCACGCCGTGCGAGCGCGTACGGCCTGGAGCAGGCTCGCGCCCTCGGGCGCGGGCTCACCGCGGCGGGGCTGACGGTCGTCAGCGGGATGGCGCTCGGGGTCGACGCTGCCGCGCACGTTGGCGCCCTTGAAGTCGACGGTCGGACCGTCGCGGTGCTCGCGTGCGGACCCGATGTCGCCTATCCGGCGAGCAAGCGCCGCCTGCACGCCCGCATCGCTGCGAGCGGCGCGGTGGTCGGCGAGCTGCCGCCCGGGACGCTGCCGCGCCGCTGGTGCTTCCCCGCGCGCAACCGCATCATCGCGGCGCTCGCGCAGGTGACGGTCGTCGTCGAGGCGGGAGAGCGCTCGGGGTCGCTCATCACGGCGGGCCAGGCGGCCGACCTGGGCCGCGAGGTCGCCGCGGTGCCCGGTCTCGTGACGGCGCCGCTGGCGGCCGGAACGAACGCGCTGATCGCCGACGGCGCCCAGCTCGTCCGCGGCGCCCGCGATGTGCTGGAGCTGCTGTTCGGCGCCGCCGCGCTGCAGCTGCTGCCGGCGGAGAAGGACAACCGCGCCGAGGGCCTGGAGCCCGACCTGCGCGCGCTGCTCGCGCGGGTCGCCGGCGGCTGCGACACCGTCGCGGCGCTCGCCGGCGGCGCGAATGCGGTCGACGCGGCACTTGCGGGACTCGCGCAGCTCGAACTGCGTGGGCTCGTGCGGCGAGGAGCCGGTGGGCGCTACACGGTCACGGCGTAGACGTCGCGCACGTCGCGAGCGGCGCACTGCGTCCGCGACGGCCGGCGGGCGGCGCGGCGGGGCACGCTCTAACCTGCCCGCCGTGACGATGCCCGATCCCCGTCTGCCGGCCGTGCTGTCGATCGCGGGCTCCGACTCGGGCGGCGGCGCCGGCATCCAGGCGGACCTGAAGGCGTTCGCCGCCTGCGGCGTCCACGGCATGACGGCGATCACGGCGATCACCGCGCAGAGCACGGTCGGCGTCGACGCGGTCGGCGCGATCGACCCCGAGCTGATCGTCGCGCAGGTGCGCGCCGTCCAGCGCGACATCGGCGTCGACGCGGTCAAGATCGGCATGCTCGGTACGGTCGAGTCGATCGCCGCGGTCGAGCGCGCGCTCGACGAGCTCGACCCCGGCACGCCGATCGTGCTCGACCCGGTGATGGTCGCCGAGTCCGGCGCCGCATTGCTCGCGGCGGATGCGCGCACGGCACTCGTCGAGCGGCTGCTGCCGCGGGTGACCGTCACGACGCCGAACCTGCCGGAGGCGCGCGCGATCGCCGGGCGGCCGGACGCCGACGCACCCGAGTTGGCACGCGCGATCCACGCGCTCGGTCCCCGCTGCGTCGTCGTCACCGGTGGCCACCGCGACGCGGCCACCGACGTCTTCTTCGACGGCGAGAAGCTTGTCGAGCTCCCCGGCGAGCGCTTCGCGGACGGCGCCGCGCACGGCTCGGGCTGCACGCACTCGTCGGTACTGGCGGCTCATCTCGCGCATGGCTTCCCGCCGCTGGAGGCGGCGCGCGCCGCCAAGGCGCTTGCCGCGCGCGCTGTGCGCGATGGGCTGCGCGAGATCGGTGCCGGAGCGGGTCCGGTCGATGTGCTGGGGATCCGCGCACGTCGGCCGCGGGCGCACGGCAGCAGCGCGGACGGCACATAATCCTCTGCCATAATCGGCGCATGAAGTTTCTGCGCATGAAGCCCGGTCATGGCGAGGTGCTGATCGCCGAGGGCGACGTCGAGGTGCGCGAGGACGAGGAGCGACTGGTGCAGGAGTTCCGGCAACAGCTCGACGCTGGCATGTGGGCGGCGGTGCCGCTCAGCGGTGGAGGGCGCCGCACTGCACAGCTCGCGCGCAGCTTCGACGACGTGCCGCGCGATGCCGAGCGCGTGATCTTCTTCCCCCGCGCCGCCGGCGGCCGCTGAGGATCCGGGCGGCCGGGTAGGGAGGCGCCATGCTGCTCGCGCTCGCCGCCACCGCCCTCGTCGCGATCGCGCTGCTGTGGGAGACCACCGCGCCGCGACTTGTCGAGGCGTTCGAATGCCACCGTGCCCGTCGCAAGCGCGTTGCGACGCTCGACTACGATCCCGGCCGCGAGCGGCGCGCCGAGGCGCGTGCCCGCCAGCTGCTGAAGTCGTGCGTCAACGACGAGGAGTGGGGGATGTACCGCGACCTCGGCTTCATCCGCGTCTGGGGGATGCAGTCCGAGCGGCCGGGCGAGCACGAGGCGGCGGCCGGGACGCCATACGCGTACCTGATCTACCCGCATAAGCCGGTCCTCGCCTACCTGCCGCAGACCGGCCGGCTGCTCAACGAGTACTGCGTCGCCTTCCCGGACGAGACGCGCCCGTACGGCAGCGCGCGCCTGCCCGACTCCGACGACGTGCTCGCGAAGTGGATGGCGCTGACCGGAGACGAGCGGCGGCTGATCGAGACGGCGAACCTGCATCTGCCCGGCCGGCAGCTCGATCCGCGGCAGGTGAGACGCGACCTGTGGCGCCTGCGCCAGTGGGAGCGCGAGCGCGCCCGCGCCGCGGTCCCGGCGTCATGAGCGAGCCGGCCGCGTTCGACGTCAAGCACCGCAGTCGCACCCTTACCGAGGGCCCGGCCCGCGCGGCCGCGCGGGCGTACCTGCACGGCATCGGCTACGGCGCCGAGGACCTCGCAAAGCCGATCGTCGGCGTCGCGCACTCGTGGATCGAGACGATGCCGTGCAACTTCAACAACCGCGTGCTCGCGGCGGCGGTGAAGGAGGGGATCCGCGCGGCCGGCGGCACGCCGATGGAGCTCAACACGATCGCGATCTCCGACGGGATCACGATGGGCACCGCCGGCATGCGGGCGTCGCTCGTCTCGCGGGAGCTGATCGCCGACTCGATCGAGCTGGTTGCCTCCGCGCACCACTTCGACGCACTCGTCGTGATCAGCGGCTGCGACAAGACGATCCCCGGCACGGTGATGGCGCTCGCACGGCTCGACATCCCGGGGCTGATGCTCTACGGCGGCTCGATCCGACCGGGGACCTGGAGAGGGCAGGAGGTGACGATCCAGCAGGTGTTCGAGGCCGTCGGGGCGCACGCCGCCGGCGCGATCACCGAGCAGGAGCTGCACGAGCTGGAGGAGGTCGCCTCGCCCGGCGCGGGCGCATGCGGCGGCCAGTTCACCGCGAACACGATGGCGATGGCATTCGAGGTGCTCGGCATCTCGCCGGCGGGGTCGTCGATGGTGCCGGCGGAGGACGGGCGCAAGCGCGAGGTCGCCAGAGCGTGCGGCGAGCTCGTGATGAACGTGCTGCGGCGCGGGCAGCGTCCGAGCGCGGTGATCACGAAGCCGGCGCTGGAGAACGCGATTGCCGCCGTCGCGATGAGCGGCGGCTCGACGAACGCGGTGCTGCACCTGCTCGCGGTCGCGCGCGAGATCGGCGTGCCGCTGACGATCGACGAGTTCGACGCGATCAGCGAGCGCACGCCGCTGCTGTGCGACCTGCAGCCCGGCGGCAGATACGCCGCGACCGATCTCTACGAGGCCGGCGGCGTGCCGCTCGTCCTGCGCCGCCTCGCCGAAGCCGGCTTGCTCGACCGCGAGGCGGTCACCGTCACCGGCCGCGCGATCGGCGCGCATGCCGAGGAGGCGCGGGAGACGCCCGGCCAGGATGTCGTGCGACCGCTGTCCGCCCCGATCAAGCCGACCGGCGGCTTCGCGATCCTGCGCGGGAACGTCTCGCCGGATGGCTGCGTCGTCAAGCTTGCCGGACACGAGCGCCGCCGACACGTCGGCCCGGCGCGCGTCTTCGACGGGGAAGAGGCGGCGATGGCGGCGGTGCTCGCGCACGTGGTCCAGTCCGGCGATGTCGTCGTGATCCGCAACGAGGGCCCGGCCGGCGGGCCGGGGATGCGCGAGATGCTCGCGGTCACCGCGGCGATCCAGGGCGAGGGTCTGGGGGAGGAGGTCGCGCTCATCACCGACGGCCGCTTCTCCGGCGCCACGCACGGCTTCATGGCCGCGCACGTCGCGCCCGAGGCGGTCCGCGGCGGCCCGATCGGCGCGCTGCGCGATGGCGACGAGATCACGATCGACGTCGATGCGCGTCGCATCGACGTGGCGCTGAGCGACGAGCAGATCGCTGCGCGACTGCGCGACTACCGGCCGCCGCAGCGCGACGAGGCGAACATCGAGGTCGCGATCCGCAAGTACGCGAAGCTCGTCGGCAGCGCCGCAGAGGGCGCGGTCGCGCGGTAGCGCGCCTACGCAGCCTGGTCGGCGTCGAGCTCCGGCGCGGCCGGCGCGACGCGCTCGCCGGGCTCCTCGGCGAGGAACGCCTCCAGCGCGGCGTTGAAGCGCGCCGGGCGCTCGAGCATCGCCATGTGTCCGGTGTCGGGCCAGACCTCGACGCGCACGTCAGGGATCAGCTTCGCGAAGCGGCTCGCGTCCCGCACCGGGATCACGCGGTCGTCCTCGCCCCACACGACGAACGTGGGGCAGGCGATCTGCGGCAGCCGCTCGCTGATGCGGTGGGTGATCACGGCCTCGAGCGCGTCCAGGAAGCCCGGCTTGCCGGCGCCGGACATCAGCTCGTGCGCGAGCGGCGCCGACAGCTGGTCGGCGTGGCGCACGACGAAGCTGAGCGCGATCCGGCGCAGGCCGGGGCGGCGCGCGTACCACTCGTGCCGCGCCGCCGACTGCGTCGCGATCGCCGCGACGATCCGCCCGCCGGCCATGACGGCGTTGCGCTGGACGTGCTCCGCGCTGATCCCCGCCGCCGAGACAAGCATCAGCCGCTCGACGCGCTGCGGGGAGCGGATCGCCAGCTCGCTCGTGATGTGACCGCCCATCGAGTTGCCGACGACCGCCGCCGCATCGATCGACAGCACGTCGCAGAGGCCCTCGAGAAACCGCGCATAGCCGGGGATCGAAATCTCCTCGCGCGGCATCGGCGAGGCGCCGAAGCCGGGCAGGTCGACGGCGATCACGCGATGCGTCTTCGCGAAGTGGGGCATGTTCTCCAGCCAGTTCTGCCAGCAGCCGGAAAGCCCGTGCACGAGCAGCAGCGGAGGGCCGGAGCCCAGCTCGATCACGTTCGCCGGCGTGCCGCCGACCTCGACCCAGCGCTGATGCGCCGGCCAGTCGATGTCCAGCCAGTCAGAGCGGCCGCGCGCGCCATAGCCGTCGTGGAGGGGTGAGACGTCTCGCATGGCCGGTCGGTCTACCCTGTGGCGCACATGCGCATCGCGATCGACATCGACTCGACATTGCACCACTACTGGGACCTGTTCGCGCTGCTTGCGCGGCGCCGCTTCGGCGTGACGCTCAGCTACGACGAGCAGGTCACATGGGACATCGTGCAGCTGCGCCGCGAGCAGGTCGCCGCGCTCGTCGCCGAGAGCCATCGCCCTGAGCATGTGCTCGGCGCGGTCCCGTATGCGGACGCCGTCGAGACGGTCGCCGGCTGGCACGCGGCCGGCCACTTCATCCACATCACGAGCCATCGCTCGACCGAGGCGCACGAGACCACCGCGGCATGGCTCGAGCGGATCGGCCTGCCGTTCGACGATCTGCACTGCTCGTGGGACAAGGTCACGCGCTGCGCGGAGATCGACATCGACGTGCTGATCGACGACAGCCCGCAGAACATCCTGCGCGCGCAGGAGGCCGGCATCGTGCCGGCGACGATCGCGCACCCGTGGAACCGGGACCTGTGCGAGGAGGAGGGCGTCATCTGCGCGGTCGACTGGCCGCAGCTGGCGGAGCGCCTCGCACCGGTGCTCGCCACGCCGTTGCGCGCCCGCTAGTCCGCACGCGAACCGCCGTCCGGGCACGCGTGACAGAACGCGTGCAACGCTTCTCTGAACGTCCGCACCCTGCGTAGAATCGTCCGGGAGGCGCGGTGCGCAGTCGTCGAATCGTCATCGGGTTGGTCGTCGCGGCGATTGCGCTCGTCATCGCCACGGTGGGTGCGTGGGCGTACGACCACGGCAAGCGCGACACGATCGCGAGCGGCATCCGCGTCGGCGGCGTCGACGTCGGCGGGATGAGCGCCGAGAAGGCGCGCGCGACGCTGCGCGCACAGCTGCTGCAGACGCTGCGCAGACCGGTCGTGGTGATCTACCGCGGCAGACGCGTCGTGCTCTCGGCGCGTCGCGCGGGCGTCGCCGTGAACATCGAGAGCGCGGTCGACGCGGCGCTCGCGCGCAGCCGCGATGGCTCGTTCGTCGCGCGCGTTGCGCGCGAGGTCACCGGCGGTAGCGTCGATGCCGACGTCCAGCCACGCGTCGTCTACTCGCAGATCGCCGTCGCGCACTTCGTCGCACAGGTCGGCGGCACCTTCGACCGGCCGGCCCGCGACGCCAGCATCGACTTCACGCCGACGTCGCTGGAGCCGGTCAGGGCCCAGGACGGCATCACGGTCGAGCGCAGGCCGCTGCGGCGCGCGATCGTCCGCGCGCTCACCACCCCTGGCGGCGCGCACACGGTCGCGGTACGGGCGCGGACCGTCAAGCCGAAGGTCACGACCGCACAGCTGGCGGCGAAGTACCCGACCGTGATCACGGTCGACCGCGCAAGCTTCCATCTGCGGCTGTGGAAGAAGCTCAAGCTCGTCAAGACCTACACGATCGCGGTCGGCATGGCCGGTCTGGAGACGCCCTCGGGCGTCTACACGATCAACGACAAGCAGGTCGACCCCGTGTGGCACGTGCCGGACAGCGATTGGGCGGGGGATCTCGCCGGCAAGGTGATCCCGCCCGGCCCCGAGAACCCGATCAAGGCTCGCTGGATGGGCATCTACGACGGCGCCGGCATCCACGGCACGACAGACGTCGGCTCGCTCGGCAGTGCCGCCTCGCACGGCTGCATCCGCATGGCGATCCCCGACGTGATCGACCTCTACGATCGCGTGCCGCTTGGCGCCACCGTCTACATCGCGTGATCGGATGCCAGGGGGCCGTTGCGCAGCTCCTCGACCGGAATCTCCTCCCAGCCGCCTTGCAGCAAAGAGGCATGGTGGTCGCCGTGGCGAATAGCGAGAGCGCCGATGAAGATGCCCCGCTCCCGCTTGCGCAGCACCGCGTACCACATGGTGGTGGCGTCGTCGCTGCCCTGGATCCGCAGCCACGGCCGCGGAGGCAGGTCCACCTCGCTCGCGAGGCCGGCCTCGATCAACTGCCGACGCGTGGCGACCTGACCGGTGCCGGTGTCGATGAAGAAGACGGCCATTGCGCCCCAGCGTAGCGACGCACCGCCGAGCGTCGACGGCTGGCGCAGCGCGCTTGCGCTGCTCGAGCAGGATCTGCGCCGGCGGGGAGCAGCCGAGAAGACCCGTCACGCGTACGCCGTCGACGCGCACCAGTTCGTGCAGTGGGCGACCGCCCAGCGGCTTGCGCCCGCCACCGTCACGCCGCGCCTGCTGCGGCGCTACGCGGCGGGGCTGACGGAGCACGGGCAGGCGCCGAGCACGGTCGCGCGCAAGCTTGCCTCGCTGCGCGCGCTGTTCCGCTCGCTCGTCGAGCACGGTGCGCTGGAGCAGAATCCCGCCGACCTGCTGTCGGCGCCGCGCCGCGAGGACCGGCTTCCGCGCGTGTTGAAAGCGGCCGAGGTGGCCGCGTTGCTCGACCGCATCCCCGCAGACACCGCCCTCGCGTTGCGTGACCGTGCGCTGTTCGAGCTGGCCTACGCGTCCGGGCTGCGCGCCGAGGAGCTGGTCAACCTCGACCTCGATGCGATCGACTACGACGGCGAGTCCGTGCGGGTGGAGGGGAAGGGCGGCAAGACGCGCTTCGTGCCGACCGGCGAGCCTGCCCTGCGGGCGATCAGTCGCTACCGCGAGCGCGGTCGCCCGGCGCTCGCGACGGCCGACACGACGCAGGCGCTGTTCATCTCGAAGTCAGGCCGGCGCCTGTCGACGTCGGACGTCCGGCGTCGCCTGCGCGTGTGGGCGCGACAGGCTGCGGGCGTCGCCGGTGCCTCGCCCCACGCGCTGCGGCACTCCTTCGCCACACATCTGTTGGATGGCGGCGCCGACCTGCGCTCGATCCAGGAGCTGCTCGGCCACGCCTCGATCTCCACGACCCAGGTCTACACTCGGGTAGAGTCCGCGCGGTTGAGATCGGCCTACGCACGCAGCCATCCGCGGGCCTAGGGAGGCGGCGCTGGAAACCAACGTCAAAGCGATCGAGCTCAAGGACCTCTGGCGCCGCTACAAGGCAAGCGGCGACGGGCGGGCCCGCGAGCGACTGGTCGTCGCCTACTCCCCCCTCGTGAAGTACGTCGCGGGCCGCATGGCCTCGGGACTGCCTGCCCACGTGGAGGAGGCAGACCTCATCTCCTACGGGCTGATCGGCCTGATCTCGGCGATCGAGCGCTTCGACCTCGGCCGCGAGATCAAGTTCGAGACGTACGCGATCCCGCGCATCCGCGGCGCGATCATCGACGAGCTGCGCTCGCTCGACTGGGTCCCGCGCAGCGTGCGCGCTCGCGCGCGTGAGATCGAGCGCGCGAACGCGAAGCTCGAACACAAGCTGCAGCGCGCGCCGACCGACGAGGAGATGGCGAACGAGCTCGACATGTCGATGGACGAGTTCCAGGACGCGCTGGTGCAGATCTCCAACTCGACGATCGCGGCGCTCGACGAGCTGTGGACGGTCTCGGACTCCAGCGGCGACCAGATCTCGCTGCTCGACACGCTGCACGACCCGGATGCGCCGGACCCGGAGAAGATCGTCGACGCGAGCGAGCTGAAGGACCGCGTCGCCGACGCGATCTCGCGCCTGCCCGAGCGCGAGAAGCTCGTGATCGCGCTCTATTACTACGAGAACCTGACGCTGCGCGAGATCGGCGAAGTGCTCGGCGTGACCGAGTCGCGCATCTCGCAGCTGCACACGAAGGCCGTCCTGCGCCTGCGCTCGCGCCTCGCGGGCGAAGACGGCGACCGCGGCGACCTCTAGTCGCGAGAAAAGGTGGTCCTGGCCGTGCGGCCGGGGTAAGGTCGGATCTCCAGCTCACCGAGAGGAGACCCCGGCATGCACACGCCCGCCGACCGGATTCGGAACGTCGCCCTCGTCGGACACCGCGGCAGCGGAAAGACGTCGCTGCACGAGGCGCTGCTGTTCGCCGCCGGGGCCGTGACCCGGCTCGGCAAGGTCACGGACGGGACGACGGCCTCCGATGCCGACCCGGACGAGAAGGCGCGCCAGATGTCGATCTCCGCGGCGCTGACGTCATTCGAGTGGTCCGAGCGCAAGGTCAACCTGCTCGACACGCCCGGCGAGCCGAGCTTCGTCGCCGACGCGCTCGGCGCGCTGCGCGTGTGCGAGTCGGCGGTGTTCGTCGTCAATGCCGTGATGGGCGTCGAGGTCTCGACGACGCGCCTGTGGCAGCGCGCGGCTGAGCTGGACCTCGCGCGGCTGATCTTCGTGAACATGCTCGACCGCGAGCGAGCTGACTTCTTCCGCACGCTCGACGCGCTCAAGAGCGCGTTCGGCCCGCATGTCGTGGCGACCGAGATCCCGATCGGCTCCGAGCACGAGGTCGCCGGCGTGATCGACCTCGTCGACATGAAGGCGTATGCCTACGACGGCGACGGGCGCGAGAACTGCCGCGAGATCCCGATTCCGGAGGAGCTGAAGGCGCAGGCGCAGGAGTACCGCGAGAAGCTGATGGACGAGGTCGCGGAGAACTCCGACGCGTTGATGGAGCGCTACCTGGAGGGCGAGGAGATCTCGCACGACGAGATCGTCGGCGCGCTCAAGGACGGCACGAACCACGGTGCGCTGTTCCCCGTCACCTGCGGCGTCGCGACGCGCAACCTCGCCACCAACCGCCTGCTCGACGCGATCGTCGAGGACCTGCCCTCGCCGGTGAAGCACGGCGGCCTCGAGGTCGCCGGCATGACGCTGGAGCCGACCGAGGACGCCGATCTCTATGCCTACGTCTTCAAGACCCGCGCCGACCCGTTCGCCGGCCGCATCAACCTCTTCCGCGTCTACCAGG